>Ga0209346_1000326_pt1 | contig 48500 bp, 40 predicted proteins | sample AutmiccommunBRH9_FD_187381 | JGI IMG/M metagenome (GOLD analysis project Ga0209346, IMG submission 187381) | Deep subsurface microbial communities from Mt. Terri, Switzerland - Autotrophic microbial communities BRH/9 (SPAdes) (version 2) | ecosystem: Environmental > Aquatic > Deep subsurface >...
TGAGGCGAGTAAATGGGGCACAACGTCCCCGAACCGCTGTTCAGCCGGATTGCTGGACACAAGAAAGCCCCCGCACTGCATAGGGCAGGCGGGACAAAGGAAAATACGAATGTTTGATATCAAGAAAGTTGAAATGGAGTGGGGCGGACAGACCCTCACCCTCGAAACGGGCCGTATTGCTCGTCAGGCTGATGGCGCAGTACTCGCGACCCTCGGCGAAACGGTTGTGCTCTGTGCAGTCACTGCCGCCAAATCGGTGCGCGACGGGCAGGATTTCTTCCCGCTCACCGTCCACTATCAGGAAAAATTCTCAGCCGCCGGTCGTATCCCGGGCGGCTTCTTCAAGCGCGAAGGCCGTGCGACGGAAAAGGAAACGTTGACATCGCGTTTGATTGACCGTCCTTGCCGCCCCTTGTTCCCCGAAGGCTTCTACAACGAAATCAACGTGATCTGTCAGGTATTGAGCTATGACGGAGTCAACGAGCCCGACATTCTGGCGATGGTTGCAGCTTCCGCTGCACTGACCATTTCCGGCGTTCCCTTCATGGGCCCAATCGGCGCGGCACGCGTCGGGTACAAGGAAGGCGAATATCAGCTGAACCCGTCGATGGAAGAAGTCGCCAATGGCGAACTCGACCTGGTTGTTGCCGGAACCATGGGCGCGGTGATGATGGTTGAATCGGAAGCGCAGGAGCTGTCCGAAGAAGTCATGCTCGGCGCTGTGCAATTTGCGCATGACGCATCCAAGCAGGTTGCCAACCTGATCATCGATCTGGCTGAACAGGCTGCGAAAGAGCCTTGGAAGCTCGACGCTGGCGACGACAATAGCGCGATCAAGGAAGAGCTGCGCAAGCTGGTCGGAAAAGACATCGCTGCGGCCTACAAGAAAACCGACAAGTCGGAGCGCAGCAACGCGCTGAACCAGGTTCGCGACAAGGCCAAGGAAAAATATGCCGACGCAGACGGCCAGACCCAGATGACCGCCGGCAAGATGGTCAAGAAGCTGGAAGCCGAAATCGTTCGCGGTGCGATCCTCAAGGATGGTACCCGGATCGACGGTCGCAAGCTCGATCAGGTTCGCCCGATCGAAGCCATGGTTGGCCTGCTGCCACGGACCCATGGTTCGGCCCTGTTCACCCGCGGTGAAACCCAGGCGATCGTAACCACGACCCTGGGAACCAAAGACGCCGAGCAGATGATCGATGGACTGGATGGCCTCAGCTATACCAATTTCATGCTGCACTATAACTTCCCGCCTTATTCGGTTGGCGAAGTCGGCCGTTTCGGATTTACCAGTCGCCGCGAAACCGGCCATGGCAAGCTCGCATTCCGCGCGTTGCGTCCGGTATTGCCGACAGTGGAAGAATTTCCGTACACGATCCGTGTGCTCTCGGACATCACCGAGTCCAACGGTTCGTCGTCGATGGCGACCGTCTGCGGCGGTTCGCTGGCAATGATGGATGCGGGTGTGCCGCTGGCGCGTCCGGTTTCCGGTATCGCGATGGGCCTGATCCTCGAAGGCGAAGAATTTGCGGTTCTGTCCGACATTCTCGGCGACGAGGATCATCTCGGCGACATGGACTTCAAGGTTGCAGGTACCGAAAAGGGCATCACCTCGCTGCAGATGGACATCAAGGTAGCCGGCATCACGCAGGAAATCATGAAGTCTGCCCTGGAGCAGGCGAGTGGCGGTCGTGCGCATATCCTCGGTGAAATGAGCAAGGCTCTGTCATCGGTGCGCAGCGAAATGTCCGAACATGCGCCGCGCATCGAAACGTTGCAGATCAACAAGGAAAAGATCCGCGACGTTATCGGTACCGGCGGCAAGGTGATCCGCGAAATCGTTGCGGAAACCGGTGCCAAGGTCGACATCGACGACGAAGGCCTGATCAAGGTTTCCTCTTCCGACAAATCCCAGATTGATGCGGCAATCGCATGGATCAAGGGCATCGTCGAGGAAGCCGAAGTGGGCAAGGTATATGACGGCAAGGTCGTGAACCTGGTCGACTTTGGCGCGTTCGTGAATTTCATGGGCGGCAAGGACGGTCTCGTCCACGTCTCCGAGATCAAGAATGAGCGGGTCGAGAAGGTCTCCGACGTCCTGAGCGAAGGCCAGGCCGTCAAGGTCAAGGTTCTCGAGATTGACCAGCGCGGCAAGGTTCGCCTGTCGATGCGGGTTGTCGATCAGGAAACCGGCGAAGAGCTGGAGGACACCCGTCCTGCCCGCGAACCGCGCGGTGACAAGCCTCGTGGACCACGCCGTGACGGTGCTGGCGGCGGTGGTGGTCGTGGACGCGATGGTGGCGGACGGGGCCGTGACGGCGGCGGACGTGGCCGGAACAATGATGGTCCGAAGGATGAAGGCGGCGATATTCCGTTGCCGGCTTCGATCACCGAAGACTAGATTTACGCCAGTCGAATTGGACAGGGGGCCCGGAGCGATCCGGGCCCTTTTTTTATCGCCTGGCGCGGCGGGCCGTCGCCAGATGGGGAAGGGGCCGCTTCCCTTCATTCGCGGAAAAAATAGCTGCCGCGCGGCCAGATTAATGTCTGGTAAAGCTGCAACGGAACAGGGAGTGTCGATCTGCTCCAGCGGCTTTTTTTGCTTTATTCTTGGCTGGATGAAAACAAGCGGTTAAGAGGTCTGCCATATGACAAAACACATTTTCAAATGGGCCGTTCTGGGTCTCTCCGCTGCGATGCTCTCCGGCTGTGCGCTGCTGGGCGGCGGCAGCAGTGGTCGCGGTACCGACACCAGATATGTCGCGCGCGATGTCAACACGCTCTACAATGCCGCAAAAGAGCGGCTCGATAGCGGTCAGTACAAGATTGCCGCTGCGCTGTTCGACGAAGTCGAGCGCCAGCATCCCTATTCGCCATGGGCCCGTCGCGCGCAGCAGATGAGCGCGTTCAGCTATTATATGGCAAGCGACTATAACAAGGCGATCGAATCATCCCGCCGCTTCCTGTCGATCCATCCCGGCAACAAGGATGCGCCCTATGCCTATTATCTGATCGCGCTCTGCTATTATGAGCAGATCAGCGATGTGACCCGGGATCAGAAGATCACCGAACAGGCGCTGTCGGCGCTGGGCGAGGTTGCGCGTCGCTATCCCAATTCGCGCTATGCCGCCGATGCCAAGCTGAAGATGGATCTGGTCAATGACCATCTCGCGGGCAAGGAAATGGAGATCGGGCGTTTCTACCAGCGGCGCGGCAAGTGGCTTGCCGCCACCATCCGCTTCCGGACCGTGATCGAGAAATATCAGACCACGACCCATACGCCGGAAGCGCTGATGCGGTTGACCGAATCCTATCTCGCGCTGGGTGTGCCGGCGGAAGCCAAGAAAACGGCCGCCGTTCTGGGTGCCAACTATCCCGGAACCGAATGGTACGAGCGCGCCTATGAGCTGGTCAACAAACATGGTGCCATCTGACATGCGCTGCAATGCGTTGCGGCTAGGATAAAGCTGTTTTAAGAGGGCTCTGTGCTGCAGTCCCTTTCCATCCGCGATATTGTGCTGATCGAGGCGCTCGATCTCGAGTTCGGGCCGGGCCTCACCGTGCTTACCGGCGAAACCGGTGCCGGCAAGTCGATCCTGCTCGACAGTCTCGGGCTGGCGCTCGGCAATCGGGCGGACAGTGGTCTGGTCCGCCAAGACACCGAAAAGGCCCAGGTTACCGCCAGTTTTGCGCCACCCGATGCGGATAGCAAGCTCGCCGGATTGCTCGCCGAAAATGATATCGCCATCGAATCCGGCGAGCCGCTGATCATCAAGCGGTCGGTCAAGGCCGACGGCGGCAGCCGCGCCTTCATCAATGACCAGCCCTGCTCGGCGACCCTGCTCCGCGCTGTCGGCGGACAGCTGATCGAAATCCACGGCCAGCATGATGATCGCGGCCTGATCAATGCCAAAGGACACCGGGCCCTGCTCGATGCCTTTGCCGGCGTGGATGGCGGCTTGGTAAGCGATGCCTATGATGCCTGGCAGGCCGCGAAACTGGCGCTGGAGCAGGCGAAGCAGGATTTTGAGGCGGCCGAACAGGACCGCGATTATCTCGAGCATAGCGTGGCCGAACTGGCCAAGTTCGCGCCGCAGCCGGGCGAGGAGCAGGAGCTGGCGCTGGACCGGGCGACGATGATGAAGGGCGAGAAGCTGACCGGCGACCTAGAGGCGATTCGTTCTGCCTTTGACGGGTCCGAGGGAGGTCTGGCCTCGCTGCGGGCGGCGGCGCGGCGGCTCGACCGGATAGCCGAGGATCATCCACTGCTCAAGGAGGCGCTGGAGGCGCTGGATCGGTCGATCATCGATGCCAGCGAGGCCGAGGAGAAGCTCAATGACGCGGCCGATGCGCTGAGTTTCGACCCGCAGCGACTCGACGACATGGAGACGCGCCTGTTCGATCTGAGGGGGCTGGCGCGCAAGCATCGGGTGGAGCCGGACCAGCTGGCCGAGCTGCTGAACGACCTGCAGGCCAAGCTGTCGGCGATCAGCGATGGTGGCCGGACATTGGAAGAATTGGAAGCATCTTTGGCCAAGTCGAAAGCCGCTTATGTGGCGGCTGCGGACAAGCTGCGAGGGCAGCGGAGCAAGGCAGCGAAAGCGCTCGACAAGGCGGTGGCGGGAGAGCTGGCACCGCTCAAGCTTGATGCAGCCAGATTTCAGACTTTGCTTGAAGAATTGCCTGAAGAGCATTGGAATAAAAGCGGAATGGACCGGATCGAGTTTCTGATTTCGACCAACCCCGGTGCGCCGCTGGCACCGCTCGGCAAGATTGCGTCCGGTGGCGAGCTTTCGCGGTTCATTCTGGCCCTGAAAGTTGCATTGGCAGAAGAATATGGGCTGAAATCGATCATTTTCGACGAAGTCGACCGTGGCGTTGGCGGCGCCGTGGCCTCGGCGATTGGCGACCGGCTGTCGCGGCTGTCCAGGGGCGCGCAACTGCTGGTCGTCACCCACAGCCCGCAGGTCGCCTCCAAGGGCGATGCGCATATGCTGATCAACAAGTCGCTCAGCGGCACCGTCTCGCGCACCGATGTCAGCGCGCTGGACGATGAAGGCCGGCGGCAGGAGATCGCGCGGATGCTGTCGGGCGCGGATGTGACCGATGAGGCGCGGGCGCAGGCGGATCGGTTGCTGGAGGGGGTTTGAGTGGAAATCCCCGTGGTTGCGCGACCCTTGGGAGTAGGGCGGCCTAAGCCCCTCCTCTTCAGAGGAGGGGTTGGGGTGGTGGCGCTGCGGGAGCATCGCTCGCGCAGCGAATGCAGATGGTGCCGACGGAAATACATGAGAAACTATGGGGATGGGTCTTTGCCGAGAGAAACCACCCCAACCCCTCCTTTAAAAAGGAGGGGCTAAGATTGTGACTGACCGTGCGACCCTTCTTGCTCGTGCCACGGAGATGCGGCGCAATCCTACGGAACCGGAAAAGCGGCTTTGGCGGCATCTTTCGGCTTCGCAGCTTGAGCGCCATAAATTTCGCCGGCAGGCGGTGATTGATTATTATATCGCCGATTTTTTCTGTCCGCTGAAGAAGCTGATTGTGGAAGTGGATGGGGATACGCATGATAGCGAGGCGGATTTCAAGCGGGATGACCGGTTGCGGGGCAAGGGTTATCGGACGGTGCGGTTCAGTAATTTGGATGTGATGGGGAATATGGACGGGGTTTTGGTGGTTTTGGCGGATACGTTGGAGGACACGCCAGATCGGTGGGTTGGGCGTCAGGCCTCCACCACCCCAACCCCTCCTCTGAAGAAGAGGGGCTTTACGTGAGTGAATACCTTGCCATAGCCGCCAACAAACCGCTGGGTCTCTTTAGGCCCCTCCTTTTTAAAGGAGGGGTTGGGGTGGTTGCAATGCGACAGCATTGCTCGCGGAGCGATAAATTGGCTGCGCCAAATCCCACCCCAAACCCCTCCCTTGAAAGGGAGGGGCTTTAAGTGACCGCCACTCCGGTTGAAAACCTCTCCGAAGCCGATGCCGCGAACGAACTGATGCGCCTCGCGCGCAAGATTGCGCGTCACAATAAGCTCTACCACGCCGAGGACAGCCCGGAAATTTCCGATGCAGATTATGACGCGCTGGTGCGGCGGAACAATGAACTGGAGGAGGCTTTCCCGCATCTGGTGCGCGACGACAGTCCAAACAGGCTGGTTGGAGCAGCGGTGGCGGCGTCGCCTTTGTCCAAGGTCAAGCACGAGCAGCGTATGATGAGCCTCGACAACGGCTTTGCCGACGAGGATATCGCCGAATGGCTGGCGCGGGTGCGGCGGTTTCTAAATCTGGACGAGGGCGCGCCGGTGGCGGTGACGGCGGAGGACAAGATTGACGGGCTGTCCTGTTCGCTGCGCTACGAGAAGGGCGAGCTGGTACTGGCGGCGACGCGCGGGGACGGGCAGGTGGGGGAGGATGTGACCGCGAATGTTCGGATGATTGCGGATGTTCCGATGACATTGTTTCCCCGCGAAGGCGGGTATCCATCTCGGGATGGTGCCGCCGAGGCGCGAGCGCGAGATGGGCTCCTGCCTTCGCAGGAGCACACTTTCCCTCCCGTCCCCGACCTGTTCGAGATCCGCGGCGAGGTCTATATGGCCAAGGCGGATTTTGCCGGGCTCAACGAGCGGCTGATGGGGGAGGGCCGGGCGGATGCCGCGGCCAAGGGGATCGATTTCGATGCCGAGAAAATCCGCCAGTTTGCCAATCCGCGCAACGCCGCCGCTGGGTCGCTGCGGCAGAAGGATGCCAATATTACCGCCAGGCGGCCGCTGAAATTCTGGGCGCATGGCTGGGGCGTGCACAGCGAATTGCCGAGCGAGACGGCCCTCGGGGTGATGGAGGCCATCGCCAGCTGGGGCGTGCCGGTGTCGCCGTTGGTCCGGCGGATGAACAGTCTGGAAGACATGCTCGCCCATTATCGCCATATCGAGGCGGAGCGGGCGGACATGCCCTATGATATCGACGGTGTGGTATACAAGGTCGACCGGCTCGACTGGCAGCAAAGGCTGGGTTTTGTGGCCAAGGCGCCGCGCTGGGCGATTGCGCACAAATTTCCCGCGGAACGGGCGCAGACGACGCTGGAAAGCATCGATATCCAGGTCGGGCGGACCGGCAAGCTGACCCCGGTCGGGCGGCTGGAGCCGGTCACCGTCGGCGGCGTGGTGGTGTCCAACGTGACGCTGCACAATCGCGACGAGATTGCCCGGCTCGGCGTGCGGCCCGGTGACCGGGTGCTGGTCCAGCGGGCCGGGGATGTGATCCCGCAGGTGTTGGAAAATCTGACCCGCGACGAGGCGCGCGACCCTTATCACTTCCCTGATCACTGCCCGGAATGCGGCAGCGAGGCGGTGGCCGAGGAAGGCGAGGTCGATGTGCGCTGCGCCGGCGGGCTGATCTGCCCGGCGCAGCGCTTCCAGAGGCTGGCGCATTTTGTTTCGCGAGCGGCGCTGGATATCGACGGGCTCGGCGAGAAGAGCATCGCCGAATTTATCGCGGCCGGATGGCTGGAAAGCCCGGCCGATATCTTCCGCCTGCACGAGCATCGCGCGGAGATCCTGGCGCGCGACGGCTGGCAGGGCAAGTCTGTGGATAATCTGTTGGCGGCCGTGGAAAAGAAGCGGCAGCCGGATGCCGCGCGGCTGCTGTTCGGGCTGGGGATCCGGCATATCGGCACGGTGACGGCGCGGGACTTGCTGAAGAATTTCAGGACGCTGCCGAAGGTTCAGGAGATTGCGGATCTGGCCATACAGTCGGAGCAATACCGTTCGTCTCGAGCAAAGTCGAGAGACGGTGATGCGGAGACCGGGGTCTCGACTGCGCTCGACACGAACGGGGTAAGTCCGGAAGGCGATGCGGCCTGGGCGGAGATTATATCGATCGACGGGGTTGGGCCGACGGTGGCGCAGGCGCTCGCCGATTTCTTCCACGAACCGCATAATCGGGACGTCTGGGAGGATCTGCTCGGCGAGGTCTCGCCGCCCGACTATATCGTCGAGACCCGCGAAAGCGCGGTGAGCGGCAAAACGATTGTCTTTACCGGCAAGCTCGAGACGATGAGCCGTGACGAAGCCAAGGCGCAGGCCGAGGCGCTGGGGGCGAAGGCGTCCGGGTCGGTGAGCGCGAAAACCGATCTGGTGGTTGCCGGGCCGGGGGCGGGGTCGAAGGCGAAGAAGGCGGCGGAACTGGGGATCGAGGTGATCGACGAAGCGGCCTGGGCGGAGATTGTGAAGGCGGCGGGGTAGCGGGTTTTGACGTTCGTGGTGAGCCTCTTGAACCACGACTATCGAAGAGAGGCGCACTTCGACAAGCTCAGTGCTAACGGTAATATTCACCGCCAGTATCGCCCCTAAATCCTCCCCGGCACGGGGAGGGCGACCGCGCGCAGCGTGGTGGAGGGGGCTTGCGTCTGAACGCTACGCCCGGGTCAGAGCCCCCTCCGTCAGCCCTGCGGGCTGCCACCTCCCTGCAAGCGGGGAGGATTGATTTCTTGCGAGCGACGCTTCTCCGAGGAGAGAAACCACCCCAACCCCTCCTTTGAAAAGGAGGGGCTTCAGGCTCAGTGCTATCGGGATCAAAAACGTCATTGCGAGCGCAGCGAAGCAATCCAGGGCGGCAGACGCCGAGGCTGGTGGCAAGACGCTCTGGATGGCCGCGTCGCTGCGCTTCTCGTCATGACGACTACCGGCCTCACTCCGCCGCTTCCGGAAACCAGCGCATCACGCCGCCCTGGAACGGTGTCCACAGGCCGGTGCGGATGCCGGCCTGGCGGAGCACGTCGCTGGTCCAGTTGTTGCAGGTGTAGACGGCGTTGTAATGGCCGTGCGACTGGTAGAACAGGTCCGACTCGCCATAGCCGGGGGACGGTTGCGAGCGCCGGTCCTTGTCGAGAGTGAAGCGTGCCTCGATCGCGGCGGCGAGCTTGTGATATTCGGCGGGGCTGACCGTCAGGCGGCGGCGATAATGGGGATAAGCCTGTGGATATTGCAGGTGATCGACGTGGACAAGTACCTTGTCGCTGCCGAAAATCGCGCTGATCGCGTCGCTCGCGCGCAGGTCCGACCAGGTGCGGGTGTTGCGATAGACGCCTTCATGGCCCCAGCCGACCAGGATATGACTGCCGTAGCGCGACGGGTCGTGCATGTCTTCGGGGCGGATCAGCGGGGTCCAGTCGTGGACATCGCTCCAGATCGGCATGACGATGCCGGTGTGCAGGCCGTTGGTCTCGATGAACAGTTCGATGCCGTCGTCGGGGCTCCGCCAGTCCTGGTTGGCGGGCAGCAGACTGCCGGCGAGCGCGGCCAGCAGATAGAGCGCGATGATTGCCGCCATTGCCAGAACACTGCGCTTGAGCCATATTATCGATAAAGTTGCCATTGAAACCAATTTTGCTGTAAGATGCTGCCATGCTTAGCAAACCCGAAACCGAAACTCATGTCTATGACAAGCCGCCCGCGCACGCAAATGCCGACTGGACGATCGATCAGGACTGGAAAAATTATTCGCAAGAAGACCATGAAACCTGGGACATATTGTTCGCCCGCCAGCAGAAAATGCTGCCGGGGCGAGCGGCCAAGGCGTTTCTGAACGGCATCGACATTTTGAAACTGTCGCGGCCGGGAATTCCCGATTTTGACGAGCTCAACCGGATCCTGATGGATGCCACCGGCTGGCAGGTGGTGGCGGTGCCAGGGCTAGTGCCCGATGATGTGTTCTTCGACCATCTTGCCAATCGTCGCTTTGTCTCGGGCAATTTCATCCGGCGGCGCGACCAGCTCGATTATCTGCAGGAACCGGATATTTTCCACGATGTCTTCGGCCATGTGCCGATGCTCGCCGACCAGCGCTTCGGGGATTATATGGCGGCCTACGGGCGCGGCGGGCTCAGGGCGCTGAAATATGGCACGCTGAAGCAGCTGGCGCGGCTCTACTGGTATACGGTGGAATTCGGCCTGATCCGGGAGGATGAAGGTCTGTGCATCTATGGCGCCGGCATCGTGTCCAGCTATGGCGAGAGCGTCTTTGCGCTCGACGATCCCAGCCCCAACCGGATATTGTTCGATCTCGAACGGGTGCTGCGGACCGAGTATCGGATCGACGATTATCAGCAGAATTATTTCGTCATCCCCAGCCTCGACGAGCTGTTGCGGGTTACGGTGGAGACGGATTTCAAGCCGGTTTATGACCGGATCGCCGACCTGCCGGATATCAGGATTGCGGAAATCGTCGAGGGTGATGTGGTGCTCACCGAGGGGACGCAGGACTATGCGCGGTCGCAGGCGGGTGAGGCTACGGTTGTTTGATTATGTGTGTACCTGCGCAGGCAGGTACCCATCTCCTGAGATTGCGTCTTGACGGATTGGTTCTAGATGGACCGCTCGGCTTTAGAAAGCTTCCCCGAAGCTTTCGTCGCCTGCGCCCTGCGCAGGGGCACTAGCACTCCCCGAAATAATCCGATGCCAGCGGTGATTTTTTGCGGTGCGGTTTGCGGACCCAGCCATATTTTTTCGATTTGACCAGAGTCAGGCACGGCCATTCATTGTCGAGCCGGGAATGTTTCAGGCGAAAGCCTTCGCGGACATAGGCCTGCACGACTTCGGCTTTCTGGCGGCTTAGCAAACCGGCAAGCAGCAGCACGGTTCCGGCGGTTGAGGCAGCAGCGATCTGCGGGGCGAGCGCGACCAGCGGGCCGGCGAGGATATTGGCGATGATCAGATCGAACGGTGCTTTTTGCTTGAGTGCCGGATGATCAAGGCCGTTGCTCTGGACCAGCCGAATCTTGCTGCGGCCATTGCCCAGCTCGATTGCATTCAGTTCCGCATTGGCTGTGGTCACGTCCACTGCAATCTGATCGATGTCGCTGGCGATGATTTTCGCGTCGCGCCACAAATGATGGGCGGCAAAGGCGAGCAGGCCGGATCCGGTGCCAACATCGGCGATATTGCGAAACCGGTGACCGGTGCGCCTGAGCTGGTCGAGGCTTTGCAGACAGCCCATGGTGGTTTCATGATGGCCGGTACCGAACGCTTGGCCGGCGTCGATGCAGATATTGGTCAGTTTTGGATCGTCGGAGGGCTGGTCGCTCGACGTGTGAACGTGAAAGCGTCCGGCGCGCAGCGGTTCGAGGCCTTGCTGGCTCAGCGTGACCCAATCCTCGTCGGCCAGCAGTTCTACCAAAGGCTCTAGATCCGCATCTTTTGCCGACGGCGACAATAAAAGCAGGTTTCCAAGCAGTTCCGCATCCGGCTTTGCGTCGCAATAGACATCGATCATCCATTCATCGGGCCGCTTCACATCCAGCTCGCTGGCGACAATGGTTGGCGTGGAATCGGCGGAGCTGACGAACAGATTATCCGCGGCCAAGGTTCGCGCCTCGTCCCGGGTACAGGGGATCGAGACTTTCCAGGTTTGGCTCATCGGGCTCGCCGATCAGGCATCGACATTTTCCTGTTCGAGCTTGTCGGTTGCTTCCATCCAGAGCGTTTCCGCCTTGTCGAGCTTGTCCTGGGTTTCTGCCCGCAGTTTCATCAGGTCGGTCATCGTCAGACCGGCATGTTTCGGTTCGGCGGTTGCCGGATCGAACATCGCGCGGTCGATGGCCGATATTTCGGTGCCGAGAATTTTCATCTGCTTGTCGGCAGCGGTGATGCTCTTGCGCAATTCACCCTGCTGTTTGCGCCGCTCGGCTGCCGCGCGCCGCTCTTCCTTGCGGTTGCCGCCGCTGGCCTTGCCGGACGATGATCCGGGCTGGTTCTTGCCGAGGACAAAATCGGTATAATCCTTGAGCGTGCCGGCAAATTCCTCGGCCTTGCCGCTGTCGACCATCACCAGCCGGTCGGCGGTCAGCTCGAGCATATGGCGGTCATGGCTGACCAGGATGACGGCGCCGCTATATTCATTGAGCGCGTGCACCAGTGCCTCGCGGGCGTCGACGTCGAGATGGTTGGTTGGCTCATCGAGGATCAGCAGATGCGGGGCATCGCGGGTGATCATCGCCAGCGCCAGGCGCGCGCGTTCGCCGCCGGACAGCTTGCCGACCTTGATCGTTGCCTTGTCACCGGAGAAACCAAAACGCCCGAGCTGCGCGCGCACCGCGCCGGGTTTGGCGTCCTTCATCAGGCGAGTCATATGTTCCAGCGGCGTATCCGATGTATCCAGTTCCTCGACCTGATATTGGGTGAAATAGCCGACGGTCAGCTTGCCCGACTTGTTGATCGCGCCCTGTTTCGGTTCCAGCTGGCTGGCGAGCAGCCGGGCAAGCGTGGTCTTGCCGTTCCCGTTGCGGCCAAGCAGCGCGGTCCGGTCATCGGGATCAAGCCGCATATTGAGGCCGGACAGGATGATATTGTCGCCATAGCCGACCGAGGCATCGTCGAGCGTGATCAACGGTGGTTTGAGTTCCGCCGGGCTCGGGAAATGGAAAGTCAGCGAGGGATCGTCAATCGCAGCGGCGATCGGTTCCATCCTAGCGAGCGCCTTGACCCGGCTTTGCGCCTGTTTCGCGCTATGTGCCTTGGCACCCCAGCGGGACACGTAGGACTGGAGTTTCTCGCGCTGGGCGATCTGCTTTTCGCGCGAGGAGGCGAGCTGTGCCTGGCGCTCTGCCCGCTGTTTCTCGAACGCGTCATAGCCGCCGGGGTAGAGAGTCGTGGTGCCATGCTGCAGATGCAGGATATGGTCGACGACATTGTTAAGCAGGTCGCGCTCATGGCTGATCACCAGGATCGTTGCCTGATAGCTGGTCAGGAAATTCTCCAGCCACATCGTCGCTTCGAGATCAAGGTGATTGGACGGCTCGTCGAGCAGCAGCACTTCCGGCTGCGAGAAGAGAAGAGCGGCCAAAGCCACGCGCATCCGCCAGCCGCCGGAGAAACTGTCCATCGGCTGTTGCTGGGCGGCTTCGTCAAAGCCCAGTCCGATCAGGATCTTGGCGGCCCGCGCCGGCGCGCTATGCGCCTCGATCATGTTCAGCCGTTCATGGATTTCGCCAATCCGGTGCGGGTCGGCGGCGGTTTCCGCTTCTGCCAGTAGCGAGGCGCGTTCGACATCGGCGGCCAGCACGGTGTCCAGCGGACTGTCCTGCCCGGCCGGTGCTTCCTGGGCGATATAGCCGAGCCGGGCGTCCCTGGGCATGTCGACGCTGCCGTCATCGGGCTCGAGCATGCCGGCGATGACCTTCATCAGCGTGGATTTTCCCGCACCATTGCGGCCGATCATGCCGACACGGGCCCCGGGGGGCAGCGCGGCGCTTGCGCCATCGAGGATCACGGTGCCGCCGAGGCGCACGGTTATATTGTTGAAATTGAGCATGGGCAGCCGTTAGCGGAGCGTTTGTCTTTGTGCAAAAGATAGCGGTAAAAAACTTCACGTGCAAATCCGGGCTGATGGGCTATCATTGGCAGTATATCGCATTTTCAGGAGTTTTATGTTGTTTTCAGGTCGCATCCTCAGCTTGTTGTCCGCCGCCGTCTTGATGTCTGTTTCCCCCGTTCACGCGCAATCCGCTGATCAGGCGGTGGAGATCAGCGCCGAGGAAGTCACCCGCACGGTCAGGACCATGACCCTCGACCAGTTTGAAGGGCGTGCCCCGGGTACCGCGGGCGAAGATCGGACGATCGGCTATCTGATCGGACGATTCGAGGCGCTGGGGCTGGAACCCGGCGGGGTCGACGGCAGCTGGACGCAGCCGGTACCCTTGCTGCATACGCGCCTGGGCAAGCCGGCGAGGCTGGCCTTTTCGGTCGAGGGCGAAACCACCGCCCTGAATGCCGGCAAGGATATCTATGTTTCGACCCTGCAGCCCAAGGATCGGGCTGTGGTCGACAATGCGGAGATGGTGTTCGTCGGCTACGGCGTCACTGCCCCCGAGCGGGAATGGGATGATTTCAAGGACGTGGACCTGAAGGGCAAGGTCGCGGTCTTTCTGGTCAACGATCCCGATTTTGCTGCGGCTGGCGATGAAGCCGTGGCGGGCACATTCGGTGGGCGGGCGATGACCTATTATGGTCGCTGGACCTATAAATTCGAGGAAGCATCGCGGCGCGGCGCGGTGGCGGCGTTGATCATCCATGAAAGTGAAGCGGCGGGCTATGGCTGGAGCGTCGTGGAGAGCCCGCAGGGCGAGAATTACGGCATTGCCCGGACCGATGGCCAGATGACGAGCCTGGCCCTGCAGGGCTGGATCAGCGGCGGTACCGCCCAGCAACTGTTCGAGCAGGCGGGGCTGGACCTGGCACAATTGCGGGTCGCCGCAAGGAAAAGCGATTTCAAGCCAGTACCACTCGGGGCAAGATTTGACGCGGTTTTTCCGGTGAAACAGGAAGTGGTGCAGAGCCAGAATGTCTTCGGCAAGATCAGCGGCAAATCCCGGCCCGAGGAGACGATCATCTATGGCGCGCACTGGGATGCCTATGGCGAGGGGCCACCGGACGACGAAGGCAGAATCTATCGCGCCGGGGCCAATGACGATGCGCTCGGTATCGCCGGGATCATGGAGATTGCCCGCAAGTTCAAATCGATGCCGCAGCCAGACCGGACGATTGTCATTGCCGCATGGTCGGCGGAAGAGCGCGGCCTGCTGGGTTCGGAAGTCTATGCGCAAAATCCGATCTATCCGGTGGAAAAGACCGTTGCCAATCTGGCGATTGATGTGCTGCAGACCGCAGGCAAAGCAAAGGATGTGATACTGGTCGGCAAGGGACAGGGGACGCTGGAAGACGATCTCGCCAGATTTGCCCAATTGCAGGGGCGGGTGGTGACTGAGGAAAATCTGCCCGAGCGTGGCCTGTTTTTCCGCGCCGACCATTTCTCGCTGGCCAAGCGCGGCGTCCCGGTGCTGCTGATGATGAGCCTGGCGGGTGCGTCGGATCTGGTCGAGGGCGGCAGGGAAGCCGGTCAGAAATGGATCGATGACTATACCGGCAATTGCTATCACGCGGCCTGCGACGCCTGGTCACCGGACTGGAATCTGGATGGCGCGCTGCAGGATATCAACGTGATGTTCGATATCGGCCATAGCCTGGCCTATTCGAAGCGCTGGCCCGAGTGGAAGGACGGTTCCGAATTCAAGAAATTACGCGATGCGAGCGCCGAAGCGCGACAGTGAGAGAAAGCGGCAGCGATTGGGCATCGCCAACATGGATTGCCGAAGGCCGGCCGGTGATTGATCGCCGGTCCCGGGTCGCTTATGGCTATCTACGTATAGGCTGTCGCCCTTACCAAGCTAACTAGCATCGGATGATCATGGCAGAAACCGGATTGCGCCAACCAATATCGCATCGGCATTGCCGATGAATCTTTCGGGCGAGTGGCTGATTTACCGCGATCTGGCAATCGCGCTGGCGGCGGGCCTGCTGATCGGGGTGGAGCGCGGGTGGACGATGCGCGACGAGCAGCGGGGCACGCGTATCGCCGGCATCCGGACATTCGGACTGATTGCCGCGATGGGCGGTCTGGTGGCGCTGATCGCGGAGAGCCTCAACCTGGTCATCGCCGCGATCCTGCTTGCCGGCGTGGTGACGATGTTGCTGATCAGCCATGCCAGAGTGATGCACGAGCCCGACGGACGCAGCATCACCAATTTCGTGGTGTCGCTGGTCGCGCTCTGTCTTGGCCTGCTGGCCGGGAGCGGCTATCCGGCGCTGGCCATGGCCGGGGCGGCGATTGTGGCGGCGCTGCTGTCGATGCGGTCCGAACTGCACGGGGTGTTGAGAAAGCTGGGGCCGACCGATATCAACGCGATGATCCGCTATGCGCTGATTGCGCTGGCCGTTCTCCCTTTTCTCCCTGCTCGGGCCTTTGGGCCCTATGACGCATTCAACCTGCAGCAACTGTGGTTTGTGGTCATCCTGGTGACCGGGCTGTCGTTCGCCGGCTATGTCGCCAACCGGATTTTCGGCGAGAGCCACGGCACGGTGGTGACCGCCGTCATCGGTGGTGCCTATAGTTCCACCGCCGTCACCGCAGCCCTTGCCCAGAGACTGCGTGGTGCCGAGAACAGCAAGCGTACCCTGTCCGCCGGGATCGCGCTCGCTTCGGCGGTCATGTATGTCCGGGTGCTGCTGCTGACCTTCATCATCGCCGATTTTGCCTTCCTGCCGCTCGCCATGATTCTGGCACCGGCGGCGCTGGTGGCAGGGATCATCGGCTTGCTGCTGCTGCGCCGGAGCGGAGCGACCAAAAGCGACGAGAGTGTCGACACGCGCAATCCGATCCATCTGCTGCCCGCCTTTTTCTTTGCCGCGACTGTGGCGGCCATGTCGCTGGCGGCGCGCTGGGCGGAAGCGAAGTTCGGCAGCAGCGGGATCGCCTATCTGGTGCTGATCATGGGATCGTTTGACGTCGATGCCGCGATCATCACGCTGGGCACGCTACCGGCCGACACGATTGCATCCAATTTGGCGGGCTTTGTGCTGGCCATGACGGTGCTGGCCAACATGATCTTCAAGGCGGGTGTCGCCGGCTTTACCGCCGGCTGGGAAAACGGGCGGTCGGCCGTGCTCGCGCTGGCAGCGAGCAGTGCCGTCCTTGCTATTGCCGGAGCTGTCAGTTTTATGGCGCTCGGCATCCGGTTCTAGCGGACCGGGTCGGCGCTAGCGCTTGGTCGCCAGCCAGATCGTATGTTTGGCGCCCTTGCCGCTGCTGCGCGCGGGGACGGTCTTGACCTCGACCGCGAAGCCGGACTTGTGCAGGCGCGAGGTGAATCGCGCATCGCCCTCGCTCGACCAGATCGCCAGGATGCCGTTGCTGCGCAGCGCCTGCTTGGCCGCGGCCAGTCCCGCCATGCTGTACAGCCGGTCATTGGCTTCATGGGTCAGGCCGTCGGGGCCATTGTCGACGTCGAGCAGGATGGCGTCATAGTCGCGGTCCGCTTTTGCGATGATATCGCACACGTCACCGAGGGTGATGGCGACGCGGCTGTCGGCGAGACAATTGGCCGATAGTGCCGCCATCGGTTCGCCCGCCCACTGGACAATGGCGGGGATCAGTTCTGCCACTTCGACATGCGCCTGTGGCGGCAGAACCGACAAAGCCGCGCGCAAGGTAAAGCCCATGCCGTAGCCGCCGATCAATAGCCGGGGATTTTTTACCGCCAGCCGCTCGCAGGCGAGGGTGGCGAGCGCCTCTTCCGAGCCGCTGAGCCGGCTGTTCATCAGCTCGATCCGGCCGAGCATGATCGAATATTCGTCCGCGCCCTTGAGTTCGCGGCGGAACAGGCGAAGTTCGCCACCACCCGGAATCGATGCCGTGTCCAGCAGATCGCGGGCGATCATCGCACGAAGCTGGCACCATTGGCGTCGAGCACCGCGCCGGTCATGCTGGGCGGGGCGTCGAGCGCGCAATAGCGGGCCATCGAGGCGATTTCCTCTGGCTGGGCAACCCGGCCGAGCGGGATGTCGGCGAGCAATTTGTCACCGCCGCGGCTGGCCAGATAATCCTCGGCCATGCCGGTCATGGTGAAGCCGGGGCAGATAGCGAAGGCCAGTATCTCTTCGCTTGCATAGGCTCTGGCGATCGACTTCGTCATCGCCACCATGCCGCCCTTGGATGCCGCATAATGCCAGTAATCCGGGCCATCGCCGCGATAGGCGGCGCGGCTTGCGATATTGACGATCCGGCCGGTGTCGCTGCGCTGCTGAAAATGCAGGACAGCGAGTCGGCACAGCACGGCCGATGCCGTCAGGTTGATGGTCATCGTCCGGTTCCAGCTTTGCAGCCAGTCATCGGCGGCGATCGGATTGGGCTCGAACAGGCCGGCATTGTTGACCAGGACGTCGATCCGGCCGCCAAGACGGTCGAGCGCCTGGTCCCACAGCAGCGGGGCCGCGCCTTCCCGTGTAAAGTCGGCGGCAAGCAGGCCATCGCCGCCTGTGGTGCTTTGGCCGACGACCGCCACATCTTCCCGATCCAGCGATTCGATGATGGCCTTGCCGATGCCGCGGCTGGCTCCGGTGACCAATATATGTGTTTTTGTCTTGCTCATGGCTTGCTGACTAGAACGACTGCGCGCGCGCGTCCATGGATGATGCAAATTTCGTCGCTGACGTGACGATAGCAAGGGCCTGCACTAATAAATTGTCCAAATGCAGTGCATCTGGTTTGCATGATGGGCGCTTTTCGCTAAGGGAATGGTTCGATTTCAAAGACTCCGGTGCGAGCCCGGGGGATTGTTCAGGGGAAGACCATGGCCGGCGCATCAGGTTCAGCATCGAACAGACCGCTTTCACCGCATCTGCAAGTCTACAAATGGGGGCCGCATATGCTGGTGTCCATCCTCCACCGGGTGACCGGGGACGGCATGGCGCTGGTCGGCGTGCCGCTGCTGGTCTGGTGGCTTTATGCGATTGCGGCGGGACCGGAAAGCTATGCCTATTTCCAGAGCTGGTTCGATTTTCTCTATCTCGGCTATATCGTGCTTGTCGGCATGAGCTTTGCGTTTTTCGAGCATATGTACTCGGGCCTGCGCCATTTCGTCATGGATGCGGGTGCCGGCTATGAGCTGCAGACCAACAAGCTGTGGTCGATTGCGGTACCGCTCGCGGCGATCATCACTACCGCCGCGATGTGGCTATATATTCTTTCAAAGAATTTCTGACAGATTAGGAAACAGATCATGGGTTCAGGAACCAATATCGGCCGGGTACGCGGCCTCGGATCGGCACAGGAAGGCGCGCATCACTGGATCGTGCAGCGGGTCACCGCGGTCAGCAATCTGCTGCTGGTGCTGTGGCTGGTAATTTCGCTGGTCCGGCTGCCGAACTTCGAACATGAGCTGATGGTCGAATGGCTGGCGTCGCCGCTGGTTGCGGTGCCGATGATGCTGATGCTGGTCAGCATTTTCTGGCATCTGCGCCTTGGCCTGCAGGTATTGATCGAGGATTATGTGCAGGATCATGGCGTCAAATTCGGGCTGATCGTCCTGCTCAACTTTTTCGCCCTTGGCGGCGCGTCGCTGGGTATCTTCTCGGTCGCGAAAATAGCCTTTACCGGAGTGGCAGCATGAACAACCAGGAATCGACCCAGCCTGCTTACAAGATCATTGACCACACCTATGACACCGTGGTCGTCGGCGCCGGCGGCTCCGGCCTACGCGCCACCATGGGCGCAGCGGAATCGGGCCTAAAAACGGCCTGCATAACCAAGGTCTTCCCGACCCGCTCGCACACGGTTGCGGCGCAGGGCGGCATCGCTGCATCGCTCGGCAACAACACGCCCGATCACTGGCAGTGGCACATGTATGACACGGTCAAGGGCTCCGACTGGCTCGGTGACCAGGACGCGATCGAATATCTGGTACGCGAAGCGCCGCAGGCGGTCTACGAACTGGAACATGCCGGCGTGCCCTTCTCGCGCAACGAGGACGGCACCATCTACCAGCGACCGTTTGGCGGCCATATGCAGAATATGGGCGAGGGGCCTCCGGTTCAGCGCACCTGCGCTGCTGCCGACCGTACCGGCCACGCGATGCTGCACGCGCTCTATCAGCAGAGCCTGAAATATGATGCGGATTTCTTCATCGAATATTTCGCCATCGACCTGATCATGGAAGACGGTGAATGCCGGGGCGTGATCGCCCTGTGCCTCGAGGACGGTTCGATCCATCGCTTCCGCAGCCACGCAGTGGTGCTGGCCACCGGCGGTTCCGGCCGCTGCTATTTCAGCGCGACCTCGGCCCATACCTGCACCGGTGACGGCGGCGGCATGGTGCTGCGCGCGGGCCTGCCGCTGCAGGACATGGAATTTGTCCAGTTTCACCCGACCGGCATTTACGGTGCGGGCGTATTGATCACTGAAGGCGCACGCGGCGAGGGCGGTTATCTGACCAACAGCGAAGGCGAGCGATTCATGGAACGCTATGCGCCGAGCGCCAAGGATCTGGCCAGCCGCGACGTTGTGTCGCGCTGCATGGCGACCGAAATCCGCGAAGGCCGCGGCGTCGGGCCGGAGAAGGATCATATCTATCTCCACCTCGATCATATCGCGCCGGAAGTATTGGCCGAGCGGCTGCCGGGCATCACCGAGACCGGCAAGATCTTCGCCGGCGTCGACCTGACCCGCGAAGCGCTGCCGGTGGTGCCGACGGTTCACTACAATATGGGCGGCATACCCTGCAATTATCACGGCGAGGTGATCAACCCGACCGCCGATGACCCGGACGCGATTGTCCCGGGCCTCTATTCGGTCGGCGAGGCGGCCTGCGTGTCCGTGCACGGTGCCAATCGCCTGGGTTCGAACTCGCTGATCGATCTGGTGGTCTTCGGCCGGGCGACCGGCCTGCGGCTCAAGGAAAAGCTGGTGCCGAACGCTGCGCACAAGCCGCTTCCCGCCGATTCCGCCGATCTGGCACTGCAGCGGCTCGATCATTTCCGCAACGCCAAGGGCTCGATCCCGACCGCCAAGCTGCGTCTCGAAATGCAGAAGACGATGCAGGCTCATGCCGCGGTGTTCCGCGACAACAAGCTGCTTGCCGAAGGCGTGGCGGCGATGGACAAGGTCAATGCCAAGCTCGCCGATGTCGGCGTCACCGACCGTTCGCTGATCTGGAACACCGACCTGATCGAGACGCTCGAGCTCGACAATCTGATGAGCCAGGCGATGGTCACGATCAAGGCCGCCGCCAACCGCAAGGAAAGCCGCGGCGCCCACATGCACGAGGATTATCCGGATCGCGACGATGCGGAATGGATGAAGCACACGGTCATCACCTTCGACGGCTGGGGCGGCAAGGGCGGCAACAGTGAAATCAGCTATCGCCCGGTGCATGATTATACGCTGACAGACGAAGCGACCTATGTGGAGCCGAAGAAGCGGGTTTATTGATGGCGATTCCACCGGTCCTCATCGGGGCGGTTGGAACGCTGGTGACCAATCCCAAGGTCCAGGAGATGGCCGGGAAGTTGGCGAATAATGTCTATGGCCGGATCATCGGCGGAAAGAAAAAGCCGGGGAAAGCTTTTGAAGAAGCTGACTCCGTCGAGATTTCCGATCGGGAATTGCTGAGCGAAATTTCCGCAAAGCTCGACAATATGGCTGATAAAACCGAACTGGCGGAGGCTTTTGCTTTTCTCCAGGCGGATCTCGATCAACGCCATCACAGGCAAAAGATACTGACGACCTGCTTCGGGGCTGCCAATATCATTCTGATTGCCGCGCTGGCGGGATTTGTCTTTTTCGGATGAAGGCGATTAGGTTCCAAGCGTGATGTCTCACACGCCATAGCGGCTGTTCGTGCTATGGTCAGAATGTGAGAATTGCCAGGGCCGGATCAACGCCTCTCGCTAGGGGGTTGTCGGTATCCAAAGGCGACGCCAGCGACAGGGTTACCAGGCCAGCAGAAACGGCATATTTCAATGCGACCACGATATTTCTCCCTTGTTGCCCCCAAGGATGATTACGGTCGGGCGGGTGCCCTGCAGCCCTTTTGCGAGCCCACGCCCTTCAGGAAGCCGCGCCGGACGGTGCCCGCATAGACGGCAATATTGTAGCGCCGGCGCTCGGCATTGGCTCCGGTGATCTCACCGATGATGCCGCGAAACGGGATGATCGACCCAACCGCGCTGCCCGTCACCCGTGCGGCGGTTTCCTCGCGCTTTTTCGCCAGACTCTTGTCTTCCTGCTCATTGACGTCAGGACCCAGAACATAGTTGAGCTCCTCGACTTCCGCGATAATCGCAGCGCATCTGTTCAAGCCATCCAGTGAATAGGGATCATCCTGAATATCCAGCAGCTTCTGCGGGACTTCCTTGCCATCAAACGGCTCGGTGACCTTGTTGCCGGTCGATTCGATGGTAGAATCTTCCTGTGCCCCGGCTTGTGCAAAAGCAGTCGAGTTCAGCGAGCCTGCCAGCAATAACATTGCGCTTAAATGTATCTTTTTCATAATTCTAATCCCCTGAAAGCGCGGCCTATCGAAAACGAAGATTATCGCGGTTCAATTGGTCAACCGCCGTGACGCCCATGAGTTTCATATCACGTTCGATTTCATTTTGCAGCAACGACAATATTCGCTCAACCCCCGCCTGGCCGGCTGCGGCCAAGGCATAGAGATAGAGCCGACCGCCGGAGCAAGCCTTGGCTCCGACGCTGAGCGCCTTGAGGACATGACTGCCGCGGGTGATGCCGCCGTCGCAGATCACGTCCAGCTGGTCGCCCACCGCATCGCAAATCTCGGCCAGCTGGTCGAACGGTGCGCGGCTGCCGTCCAGTTGCCGCCCGCCGTGGTTGGAGACCATGATCGCGGTCGCGCCGATATCGACCGCCCGCCTGGCATCCACAACCGACATGATGCCTTTCAGACAGAATTCGCCGCCCCAGTCTCTTGCGATCTCTTCCGCCATCGCCCAGTCCAGCGACTGGTCGAGCATGTTGGTGAAATAGTCGGCAACGGAATTCGGAACGCTGGTGCCTTCCGAGACATGGTCCTTGAGGTTGGACAGCTCGAACTTTTCGCGGAACATGTAGTTCAGCCCCCAGGCGGGCTTTGCCGCATAGCTCCAGAAGCTGGTCGGGGTGATCCGCGGCGGGCTGGTAAAGCCCGAACGCAGGCAGCGCTCGCGGTTGCCGCCGACAATCGTGTCCACGGTCAGCGTCAGCGCGTCGAATTTCGCCGCCTTGCACCGCTCGACCATCGACCGGTTGAGTGCCTTGTCCTTGTGGACGTAGAGCTGGAACATTTTCGGGGTGCTGATGCTCGCGCCAATTTCCTCGATGCTCACCGTCGCCAGCGAGGAGATGCCGAAGAAGGTCCCGAATTTTTCCGCCGCTCGGGCGACGGCGCGTTCGCCCTGCCAGTGAAACAGGCGCTGCAGCGCGGTCGGGGAGAGGAACAGCGGCATCGCCAGCTTCTGCCCCATCACCGTCGTGCTCATGTCGATATTCTCCACGCCGGCGAGAACATTGGGCACCAGATCGCAGCGCTCATAGGCTTCGGTGTTGCGTCGCCGGGTCACTTCGTCGTCCGCCGCGCCGTCGATATAGTCAAAGATCGGGAAGGGCAGGCGCTTTTTCGCCAGCGCGCGAAAGTCGTTCACATTGTGGCAGTCAGAGATATTCATAATCGCCTTTCGGTCATGCGTGCCGGCACCTTTGCTGTTCTCAGCTTATCCAATGATCAGCCACCGGGTTTAGACGAACCTGCGCATCTCGCAAGCCGCCTATGAACAACAATAGGCAGGCTATACCGCTCCGCTCGCGAACGTCTCGCACTCTGCCGGATCGCCGGTCTGCAGTCCCTTGCGGAGCCACGTCTTGCGCTGTTCGGAGGTGCCGTGGGTGAACATGCTTTCGACGGGACGCTGGCCGGCGCCGCGCATCAGCGTGTCGTCGCCGATGGCGTGGGCGGCCGTCAGTCCTTCTTCGACATCACCAGCTTCCATCCGATCGGCATTTTGCGCCGCCCAGACCCCGGCGTAGCAGTCCGCCTGCAATTCCATCCGGACCTGCAGCGCATTGCCGTCGGCCTTGCTCGCCGTGCGCTGGGCGTTGCGCACCTGCTCTGCGGTTCCCGCCAGATTCTGGATATGGTGGCCAACTTCATGCGCGATCACATAGGCTTGCGCGAAATCGCCCTTCGCACCGAGACGCGATGACATCTCCTGGAAAAAACTGGTGTCGAGATAGACCCCCTGATCCGCCGGGCAGTAGAAAGGACCCATCGCTGCCTGCGCCGCACCGCAACCCGACTGGCCGGACTGGTCATAGAAGGTGAGCGTGGCCGGGCGATAGCGCTGGCCCTGTTGTTCGAACAATTTGCTCCAGGTCTGCTCGGTCGAAGCGAGCACCTGGCAGGCAAAGAGTTCCTCCTCGGTATCGCAGGCGACATTGGCGCTGGCGCCTTTGGGTTGAAAGCCGCCGGTGCCGGTGCTGTCGGCCAGTTGCAGGCCGCCACCACCGAAATAGAAGAAAGCCAGCGCAGCCCCGCCGATCAGCAGAATCGTGCCGCAGCCCAGTTTCCGGCCGAGCAGCATCGGCAGAAAGCTGAGCAGCATGCCAAGACCGCCGGCGCCGCCACCGCCAGCGCCACCACCGCGACCTTGATCGCGAACATTCTTGCTGGGATCCAGATCGTCCAGGCGCATGCATTTTCTCCTCGTCGACTCGCAATTCGCCTGAATTTCGGAAAAGCGCAAGCGCCACCGGTTTCTTTTACAAAAAGCATTGCAGTCCGGCGGGACAGTTTTAAGGTCGCCGGAAAGGAGAATATGCATGTTTCTAAAGGGCAAGACCGCGCTGATTACGGGCAGTACATCGGGTATCGGCGGGGGTTACGCGAAGGCGCTGGCGGCCGAAGGCGCGGCGGTGATGATCAACGGCTTTGGCGATGTCGGGGAGATTGAATCGCTTCGCCAGGAACTGGAATCTCTCAGCGGCACCAAGGCGGCCTATAGCAATGCCGACATGACCAAGCCGGAAGAAATCCGGCAAATGTGCGCGGATTGTGCGGAGCAGCTGGGTGCCGCCGATATCCTGATCAACAATGCCGGTATCCAGTTTGTCGCCCCCGTGGATGAATTTCCCGAGGACAAATGGAATGCCGTCATGGACATCATCATGAACAGCGCCTTTCACACCACCAAGGCGGTGCTGCCGGGGATGAAAGAGAAGGGTTGGGGCCGGATCATCAACACCGGTTCGATGCACAGCAAGGTCGCAAGCCCCTATAAATCTGCATATAATGCGGCAAAGCACGCGCTTGACGGCTTTGGCAAGACGGTGGCGCTGGAGGTCGCGCAGCAGGGCATCACGGTCAACACCATCTCGCCCGGCTATACCTGGACGCCGCTGGTCGAGGGGCAGATTCCCAATACCATGGAGGTGCGCGGGCTGACCCGGGAGCAGGTGATCAACGACGTGCTGCTGGCGCCGCAGCCGACCAAGGAATTTGTCCAGATTGACCAGATCGCCGCGCTGGCGGTCTTTCTGTGCAAGGACGAGGCCCGGTCGATTACCGGCGCGAATATCTCGATCGACGGAGGCTGGACGGCGCAGTGAACCGGCTTTCCCTGCTGGCAGCAACGCTGTTGCTTGGCGGATGCGCGGGCGCGCAGCCGGCAGGCGGGGCAGCGGGTCCGGGGGTTGGCCAGGCTGCGCCGCAGCGGATGCCGGCAAATTCTCCGGCGGGAGACTCGGACAGATCCGCAAGTGGCTCTGAAACGCCCCCATGGCTGAAGCTCGCGACACCAGCTGACATCCAGCGGTTGACGGACTGGCGCGATCAGTTTGCCATGGTGCGAAAGCGGGTGCTGGCGAGCGAGAGCAAAGCGGACATGCTGGCCGGCGGCACGCTCTACGAGGTCGATGCTGCTATCGACTATGCACCGCCGCCGGCCGGGGTGTATGATTGCAACGTGACGAAGCTGGCAGGCCGCTATCTGGAGATGATTGCCTATGACTATTTTCGCTGCCGGATCATCGTTGAGAACGGCCGGCGCCAGTTTGTCAAACTGACCGGTTCGCAGCGTCCGGTGGGTCATATCCATGATGCGCCTCCCACCGGCGAGCGGGACAAGGCGCATGGCGTGTCCCTGGGTACCCTGATGCTCGGTGACGAAGCCGCGCTGGTGCCCTATGGAGCCGAGCCAGAGCGCGACCTCGCCGGTATCGTCGAGCGGCTTGGCCAGAAGCGCTGGCGCATCCTGTTTCCGAAACCCTTTTACGAATCGGAGCTCGATATCATTGATCTGCAGCGGATTGAGCAATGATCGGACCTTCACCGATTTTCTGACTGACAAGCGGACGGAAGCGCCTTAGTGACAGGACGTATAAATTTTCTTGGGGATGATGATGCGCAATATTTCGAAACTGGGTTTGACCATGGCCGCCTCGATGCTGGCCTTTGCACCGGCACAAGCCGATGAGCTGAACAAGGCGATTGCGGCCGACCTGCCGTCGCTGATGGATATTTACCGTGATCTGCACAGCAATCCCGAACTGAGCGGCGAGGAAGTCCGCACCGCCGCGAAACTGGCTGCCGAAGCGCGGCGTCTCGGCTTCGACGTGACCGAGAAGGTCGGCGGCACCGGCGTGGTGGCGGTGATGAAAAATGGCGCGGGGCCGACGGTGCTGCTGCGCGCCGACATGGACGGCTTGCCGCTGGAGGAAAAGACCGGGCTGCCCTTCGCCTCGACGGTCAAGGCAAAGACCCGTCAGGGCAATGAGACCTATGTGATGCACGCCTGCGGCCATGACACGCATATGACCGGATGGGTCGCTGCAGCCCGCCAACTGGCCGCCCGCAAGGATGAATGGGCCGGGACGCTGGTGATGATCCTGCAACCGGCGGAAGAGACCGGCGAGGGCGCCCTCGCGATGCTCGAGGACGGCCTCTACACCCGTTTTCCCAAGCCCGACTATGCGCTCGCCTTTCATGATGCTGCCGGCGCACCGGCTGGATATATCGGCTATGCACCGGGCTTTGCCCTGGCCAATGTCGACAGCGTCGATATCCAGGTCAAGGGTGTCGGCGGCCATGGTGCCTATCCGCATACCACCAAGGATCCGGTCGTGCTGGCCAGCCGCATTGTCGGTTCCCTGCAGACATTGGTCAGCCGCGAGATCGATCCGCAGGATCCGGCGGTCGTGACCGTCGGCAGTTTCCAGGCCGGTTCCAAGCATAATATCATTTCCGACGAGGCGCTGCTGCTGATCACGGTGCGCAGCTATGGCGACGAAACGCGCGCCAAGCTGCTCGACGGGATCAAGCGGATCGCGCGCGGCGAGGCGATCGCCGCAGGCATGCCGGAGGACCGGATGCCGGTGGTCTCGGTGCGCGATGCGGAATTCACCCCGGCGACCTACAATACGCCCGATTTCACGGTGGAAATGGCGAAGCTGTTCGAGACCCGTTTCGGCAAGGACCGCGTCGTCCAGTCAAAGCCGGTGATGGGCGGTGAGGATTTCAGCCGCTATCGCCGTGCCGACGAGAATATCAAGAGCATGATCTTCTGGGTCGGCGGCGTGCCGATGGCGGAATATCAGCAGGCGCAGACCGAGGGCACCAAATTGCCGTCGCTGCACAGCCCGTTCTGGGCACCCGATGCCGAAAAGGTGATCGTGACCGGGGCCGAGGCGCTAACCGCTGCGACCTTGCAGATCATGAAGAAATAGATGGGCTGGCGGGCTTGGCATTTGTTGTTGTTGGTCGGCTTGCCGGCAAGCGCAATGGCCGCAGAGCCGACCTCCGACATTGACCCGTCCTATTTCGAAGGGCGCTGGTCGATGCTCGGGGAAGATTGCACGGCACCCGCCAGCTGGACGATGATCCCGGGCGGCAATTTTGTCTCCGAAAATCTGACCGGGACCTGGGAATGGGGGGAGGACGAGCTGCTGCTGCGGCTCGACGACCTGTCGATTGACGAAGAAACCGGGGAGGCTGGCGGGCGTTTTCGCCTGAACGGACCGGTCCGCATCCTGAGCCGGGATCGCTTTGATCTTTCGATCAAACCGGACGTCTACCAGTTGCAGCGATGCCCCGACAAATAATCGCTATTGCGAATAAATTGCAATAGATTGATCGATTATTTCGATCACCAACCATCAAAAAATTCGGTGGAGAGGGACAGCATGCCCGGTTAACACCGTGCCAATCCGATTCTTGATATCGGTATCTATTTCAATCATCCGAGAATGGAGAAGACTATGGGACTTGCGGGAAGCAAAACCGAACAGAATCTGAAAGACGCCTTTGCCGGGGAAAGCCAGGCCAACCGTCGCTATCTCTATTTCGCCCAGAAAGCGGATATCGAAGGCTATAATGACGTCGCAGCGGTTTTCCGGTCCACGGCGGAAGGCGAAACTGGCCACGCCCATGGTCATCTGGAGTTTCTTGAAGAAGTCGGCGATCCGGCGACCGGCCAGCCGATCGGCGCCACTTCCGACAATCTGAAATCGGCAATCGCGGGCGAAACCCACGAATATACCGACATGTATCCGGGCATGGCCAAGTCGGCCCGCGAAGAAGGCTTTGACGAAATTGCCGACTGGTTCGAAACGCTTGCCAAGGCGGAAAAAAGCCACGCTGGCAAATTCCAGAAAACGCTGGAATCGATGGACGCCTAAACCGTTCATCCATTGGATTGCGCCGCCGCCACCTCCCTCCTCCCAACAGGCGGCGGCGCAATCTTCTCTCTCTTGAACTCCGTCCCCAGGGCGACAGGGAATAAATCATGACAGAAGGCAGTTTGGGCGCGCCGACGCGTCATCCGATCGCGTGGCAGGAGGAATCCTATTATGACGAGGTGGCGCTGGACCAGGAGCTGCGCCGGGTCTTCGACATCTGCCACGGCTGCCGCCGCTGTTTCAACCTGTGCGACAGCTTTCCGCAGCTGTTCGACATGATCGACGAAAGTCCCAACGAAGAGGTCGACGACCTGAGCGCTGGCGATATCAAGAAGGTTGTCGATGCCTGCACGCTTTGTGACATGTGTTTCATGGTCAAATGTCCCTATGTGCCGCCGCACGAATTTGATCTCGATTTCCCGCATCTGATGCTGCGCCACCGGGCGACCGAGAATCGCAAGGGCAAGACCGGATTGGTCGACAGGCAGCTTGCCGAAATGGATCGCAATGCGGTCGTGGCCGGCACTCTTTCCGGTCTCGCGAACTGGGCAACAAAACAGGACAATGGCCTGACCCGAGGCATGCTGGAGCGCGTCGCCGGTATCGACAAGCGCGCCCATCTGCCGGAATTTGAAGAGGTCCCGCTGACCCACAGGCATGCCGGTCATGGTCCGGTCGCCAATCCGGAGGCACCGGCGTTCGGACGGAAGGCGGCAATTTACGCAACCTGCTATGGCAATTTCAACGACCAGACCGCTGGCCAGGCCGCGCTGGCCGTCCTCGCCCACAACGGCGTCCAGACCCGCGTCGAATATCCCGCCTGTTGCGGCATGCCGAAGCTGGAAAATGGCGATCTGCCAGCGGTGGCATCGTCGGCAGAGAAGGTCGCTGCCTTTTTCGAGCCGATCATCGACGACGGCTATGACATTGTCGCGCTGACCCCGAGCTGCGCGCTGATGATGAAATTTGAATGGCCGCTGATCCTGCCCGACAATGAGGCGGTGAAGAAACTGGCCAAGGCGACCCGCGATCTCAGCGAATATGTCGTGGAGATTGCCAAGGACAGGGGACTGATGGAGATCACGCCGATGAATGCAAGGATCGGCATCCACTTTGCCTGCCACAGCCGGGCCCAGAATATGGGACCGAAAGCGATGGAAATGCTGAAGCTGATTCCGGAAGCAACGGCGACGATCACCGAACGCTGCTCTGGCCATGGCGGAAAATGGGGCATTTTCAAGGAAAATTTCGACAAGGCGGTCAAGGTCGGTCGCCCGGCCGCGCGTGCGATTGCCAAAGACTCCCCCGATTATATGGTCAGTGAATGCCCGCTGGCCGGGCCGCACCTGAAACAGATCATGGAAAGCGGCGGCCAGGCCGATGTCCCCGAGCGGATCGGTCACCCGATCGAATTGCTGGCCAAGGCCTATGGATTCTGATGACGATTTACAACAACACGGCAGGGTCCTGCCGCTTGAACCGACAAATTTGAGGATCAACCATGCCCCGCGATACCCATGAAATCACCCGGGATGATATCATCTCGCTCCAGGATTATGAGACGATCCGCAAGGACAAGCGGCAGGAATCGATCCTGCGCAAGAAATTCCGGCGGATCGCGATCGGCCCCTATGCGACGATCCAGTTTGAAAGCTGGGAGAGCATGTGGCTGCAGATTCAGGAAATGCTGCGGATCGAAAAGGGCGGCGAGGAACAGCTGACCGACGAACTGGCGGCCTATAACCCGATGGTCCCGAACGGATCGGAATTTACCGGAACGCTGATGTTCGAAATTGACGAGGAAGAACGGCGCACCGCTTTCCTCAAGACCTTGGGCGGGGTTGACCGCCATATCCATCTGGTGATCGGCGACGAGAAGGTGACGGCGGAGCCGGAGCAGGATATCGACCGAACCCGCGCCGATGGCAAGGCCAGTGCCGTGCAATTCGTCCATTTCCCGCTAACCGGCGAACAGGCCCGAAAATGGAAAAGCATGGAAGGCCAGGTGATGGTCCAGATCGACCATCCCAATTATGGCCATGCCGCAATCATCAGCGAGGAATGCCGCCGCGATATGGCCCGCGACCTCGACTAGTCGTCGACAGGATCGGCCGGGTTGTTGGTTTTGAAAACGATCGGATTCTCAAGACTGCCCGGCTCGCCAGATCGCGGGCTGTTCGGCGAAGGGTTAGCCGCAGCACGGGCGGAGTCGCGGGTTTGCGACTTGCTGTTGTCCGCTTGTTCCGGACGGTCGGAAAGCTGCTCTTCGTCAGAGGATTTTTCCCCATTCTCGTCGTCAAGCACCGTCATCGGTTCGCCGAAGACAAAGCTCTCGCCATCGGCATAATCATCCTCTTCTTCCGCACCCCAGGCGTTATCGGGCGGCTCGACGGCGGGTTTGGCCGGTTCCTGCAGCTTGGCCGCGACCGGCTCAGCTTCGGGCGCCTTGTCGGAGGGCGCGATAAAATAGATCAGCAGTCCGGTTGAAGCGACAAACAGGATAGATTCTTTGAGCATGGCAGAGCACCCGTTTTCTAGGAATATTCGCCCCGAAATAGAGCGGCACGGTTAAGAAACATTTACTCGCCACCGGCGGCGGCCGCCATGGGGATGAAACGCCGATCCGGCTTTCCCAGCCAAATCCGCTTGAAATTTTGTAAATAAATTTACATAGCCATTGCATGACAAATCAGAAACTTTTCGCCGGTGCGGCGATCAAGCGGCTTCGCCGCAGCGCGGGAATGACCCAGGTCGCTCTGGCCGAGGCGCTGGACATTTCGCCCAGCTACCTCAATCTGATCGAACGCAACCAGCGGCCGCTGAGCGCCCGCTTGATGCTGTTGCTGGCAGAGAGGTTCGACTTCGATCCGCGACAATTGATCGCTGCAGAACCCGGCGGCGGGATTGACGCCATCCGGCAGCGGCTGGCCGATCCCCTGTTTGAAGACCTGGCCGTTGATCGCACCGAACTGGAAGAATGGCTGATCGCATCGCCCAATACGGCCGAAGCGTTTGTACGTCTTTTTGACAACTACAAGTCCCGCGGTGAGGCAGGGGAGAGCCATGCGGCCGATCCCATCCAGGCCGTGCGGCGCGAAATCGAGCGCTGGCGCAACCATTTTGCCGATCTCGATTCGATGGCCGAACAGCTGGCCGACGAGCTGCGTCTCGGCGCCGGCGATCTATATGGGGCGATCGCCGAGCGGCTGCGCGTCAAGCATCAGCTGATCATCCGGATTCTGCCGGAAACCGTGCTGCCGGACAAGCTGCGCCGTCTTGATCTCCACGCCCGGCAACTGCAGCTTTCGGAAATGCTCGATCCGGCATCGCGCACCTTCCAGGCGGCGCTGCTGCTGGGTCAGATCGAGGCCAAGGGCGAAATTGACGCGCTGGCAGCGGGTGGGAATTTTACCGATCGCGCCGCAGAAAAATTGTTCCGTCGTCATTTGTCGAGCTATTTCGCAGCCGCCCTGATGATGCCCTATGGACGATTTTTGAAAGCATGCGAGCAGAGCGGCTATCGGATCCAGCTGCTCCAGCGCCGCTTCGGTGCCGGTTTCGAGCAAATTGCCCACCGGCTGACCACGTTGCAGCGCGTTGGATCGCGGGGTTTGCCGTTTTTCATGGTCCGCATCGATCGATCCGGCACGATTTCCAAACGCTATGCCGGAGCCAGCAACGCACCACTGGTGGAAAGCGCGCATCGCTGTCCGCTCTGGGATATTCACCGCGTGTTCGAACAGCCGGCAGAGATTCGCTCGCAACTGGTCGCGCTGGAAGACGGATCGACTTGGTTCACCCTGTCCCGTGCCGTGCAGGGTATCGGTTCCGGGGCGGGCGGCTATACGCCGGCATTCGCTATCGGTCTGGGCGTCTCCGCCGATGTCGCATCGGTGCTCCACGATGCACGGGGCAAGGATCTTGACATCCAGCACGCTGATCCGATTGGTCTGGGCTGCTCGGCCTGTACCACGCCCCAATGTTCCCAGCGTTCCGCACCGCCGCGGAGCCGGGCGCTGAAATTTGACGAACGGGAACGCGGATTGACGCCATTCGACTTTGTCAGCGATTAGACCGGAGCGGCCGAACCGCCGCAACGCGCATCGAAAACTGTCGGCATTTTGGACATTTTCGCGAAATCGGCTGATTTCGTGTAAATTGATTTGTAAAATTTACCGACAGATAACCAATTTTCCTTATGCGGCAGAGAGACCAAGGAAAGACTGCGCGCAATATGATCCGATTGTTCAAACATTATATTCCCTATCCGGTTCTTTTCCTGGGTTTGATCGATTTTCTGCTGCTGCTGATGGCGGCAGAATCGGGTTGGATATTGCGCGCACTGCAGATCAACATGGATGTCGGGTCCATTGCTGACCGGCCGGCACCGATTTTGAGCTTTGCGATCGCCCTGCAGCTGGCGCTAATCGCGGTGGGCATTTACGGACCCGACGCGCTGCAATCGCTGCGCTTCGCGGCCGCCCGGATTCTCGTGGCGATCTCCCTGGGAGTGATTTTTCTGTCGCTGATGTCCTTCGCGATGCCGGGTGTCACGCTGTGGCGGTCCAATTCTCTCTACGCCATGGTCCTGGCGATCCTGTTCCTGATGGTGATCCGGGTGCTGCTCGGCACGATGCTGGACAGTGATATTTTTAAGCGGCGCCTGTTGATACTGGGCGCAGGTCCGCGCGCCGGCCGGATTGCGGCGCTGGACAAGCGGCAGGAAAATGGTTTCATCATTGCCGGCTATGTCGACATGAACGAAGGCCCGTGCCTGATCGACGGCGCGGTAAGGCGCGAGGATATCGACAACTTGCCGCAACATGTGATTGATCTGGCGGTCAGCGAGGTGGTCCTGGCCCTCGAGGAGCGGCGCAACTCGCTGCCCGTCGCCGACCTGCTGACGATCAAGACAACAGGCGTCCATGTCAATGACCTGTCCAGTTTTCTGGAAAGGGAAACCGGGCGCGTCGATCTCGATAGCGTGAACCCGAGCTGGTTCATCTTCTCCGATGGCTTTTCCTCGGGGCGCAGACTGTCCACCCTGTTCAAGCGGGGTTTTGACATATTCCTGAGCTTCCTTTTGCTTTTGTTGACCGGGCCGATAATCCTGCTCTTTGCATTGCTCATCAAACTGGAAAGTCATGGTGGTTCCTTCTTCAAGCAGGAACGGGTCGGGCTGTACGGCCAGACATTCAAAATCCTCAAGCTGCGGTCGATGCGCGCTGATGCCGAGGTCGGCGGCGAGGCAATATGGGCGACGGAAAATGATCCGCGGATTACCCGTATCGGCAGGTTCATTCGCAAAGTCCGGATCGACGAGCTGCCCCAGGCCTGGAGCGTCCTGAAGGGCGAAATGAGTTTTGTCGGCCCGCGTCCGGAACGGCCACAATTCGTCAACGACCTGCAAACGAAAATGCCTTTCTATCCGGAGAGGCACATCGTCAAGCCGGGCATTACCGGCTGGGCACAGATCAACTACCCGTACGGGGCATCGACCGAAGACGCGCGGCACAAGCTGGAATATGATCTTTACTATGCCAAGAATTACACGCCGTTCCTCGACCTGCTGATCATCCTGCAGACCATTCGCGTCATATTGTGGCCAGAGGGAGCGCGCTGACATGGCACCGCTTCTCGACTATATCAGCATGTTTGGACATGGCATAGCTGCGGCGCTTTTCGGAGCGCTGGCGATCTGGCAATTTCAGCGCAAGGGGGAACGCACCGACAAGCATATATGGCTGATCGTGGCAATCGCGCTGACCAGCTTCTGGGCCCTTTCGATTGCGGTCGAGGGATCCCTGACAGCGATTTCGCGATTTTCCGAAACCTTGCGCAATTTCGGATGGCTCGCCTTCATGTTCATTCTCCTGCGGACCGGAGAAGGGCGCGATGAACCCAAGACGGTCAACGTCATCTACGCTGCGCTGACCTTTGTTCTGGTCGGCCAGACGCTGGTCGATTCGCTGCTGCCCGCTGTTGCGGGTAGTCCGCGCCTCGAAGGAGTCACGCTATACACTTCGCTGGTGCTCAGGATGATCTTCTCGGTCGGTGCGCTGGTGCTGGTCCATAATCTCTATTCGATCACCGCGCCGGAAACCCGCTGGGGCATAAGGCTGCCGATGGCGTCGCTGGCCGCGATCTGGACCTTTGACCTCAACCTTTACACGATCACCTATCTGACCCAGCAGACACCCGTGGAATTGCATGCCATGCGCGGGCCGATGATGGCGGTGATCGCTCCCATCCTGGCGCTGGCATCGGTGCGTAACACGGAATGGACCCTGAAGCTTTCGCGCAGCGTTGCCTTCCGTTCGCTGTCGCTCGTGGCGATCGGCAGCTATCTGCTGATGATGGTCGTGATTGCCACGGCGCTGCAGATCATCGGCGGTGACTATGCGCGCCTAGCCCAGATCAGCTTCCTCTTCGGCACCACGATCGCTGCGCTGCTGCTGCTTCCATCCGGCAAGTTTCGCGCCTGGATGAAGGTCAAGCTGGCCAAGAATTTTTTCCAGCACCGCTATGATTATCGTTCGGAGTGGATACGCTTTACCGATACGATAGGCAGGCCCGGCGCCGACAGCGCGCCGTTTCACGAACGGGTGATAAAGGCGATCGCCGATATCACCGATTCGCCTGCCGGTATTCTGCTGGTGCCAGACGATTCCGGACAGCTGGTGCTGCAGTCACGCTGGAACTGGTCGGCGATCGAGGTTCCGGCCCGCGCCTGCACCACGCGCACGACGGGATTCCTGGAGGACACCGGTCATATCGTCGAATTCGATGCGCTGCGTGCCGGCCAGGACAAGAAATGCAACGCAGCAGTGGTTCCCGACTGGATGACAAGAGATCCAAGGGCATGGATAGCGGTTCCACTGGTCCATTTCGACCGACTGGCAGGATTGATCCTGCTGGCCCGACCGCGGATCAACCGCACCCTGGACTGGGAAGATCTTGATATGCTGCGGGTCGTCGGCCGGCAGGTAGCCAGTTATCTGGCCGAATATCGCAGCCAGGAGTCCTTGTCGGAAGTGCAGAGATTTGACGAATTCAACCGCCGCATGGCGTTCATCATGCATGACATCAAGAATCTGGTCAGCCAGCTGAGCCTGCTTGCAGGAAATGCCAAGCGCCATGCCGGCAATCCCGAGTTCCAGGCGGACATGATCGATACCTTGCAGGAGTCCGCGCGGAAGATGAATGGTCTGCTGGAACGGCTGGCGCAGCACAATAAGTCCAATCCGGAGGAACCCAAGCCGGTAAAGATCACCGAGCTGATCCGGGCGACCATCGAGAAAAAACGTCTTCTGCACAGTGTGGAAAGCGGCCAGATCGACGATCTGACGGCTTTCGCAGATCCCGCCCGGGTCGAACAGATATTGGGGCATCTGATCCAGAATGCGATCGACGCGAGTGCCGAAAACGAACCGATAACGATCAACGCGCGCCGGCGCGACCTGAGCGTTGCCATCGAGGTTTGTGATCATGGCATCGGCATGTCGAACGACTTTATCCGCAGCCAGCTTTTCAAGCCGTTCGCCTCGAGCAAGCAGGGCGGATTCGGCATCGGTGCCTATGAAGCCCGCGAACTGGCGCGCGCGATGAACGGGCGTCTGGAAGTGGAGAGCACGGAGGGCGCGGGCAGTCGCTTTACGCTGATCCTGCCGCTCGCCAAGCATTTACCGGACGATATTTCAGCAGACGAGAGGGCCGCATGATGCCGGACAAAAACCGACCGAGAAAAGAAAAGCTGCTGATCGTCGAAGACGATCCGGGCCTTCAAAAACAGCTCAAATGGGCTTATGACGAATTCGAGGTATTCATCGCGGGCGACCGCGAGGCCGCCATTGAAATGCTGCGCGCGGAAGAGCCGGACGTGGTGACGCTGGACCTCGGCCTGCCGCCGGACCCCGATGGCACCACCGAGGGCTTTGCGACCATGGCCGCGATATTGAGTCTGAAACCGGATACCAAAATCATCGTGGCTTCCGGCCATGGCGAAAAAGCCAGCGCGCTGCGCGCCATTTCCGGTGGTGCCTGGGACTTTTACCAGAAGCCGCTGGATATCGACGAACTGGGCCTGATTGTCCGCCGAGCCTTCCATGTGCGTAAGCTGGAGCAGGAAAATGCCAGCCTGGCCGCACGGAACAATGGCGAAAACCATATACTGGGCCAGATCGTCACCGGTGCACCGGAAATGCTGAAGGTGGCGCAGATGGTCGAGCGGGTAGCCAATACCAATGCCTCGGTGATGCTGCTGGGAGCAAGCGGGACCGGGAAGGAATTGCTGGCCAAGGGCCTGCATGATGCGAGTGACCGTCGTGACAAGACCTTTGTTGCCATCAACTGCGCGGCCATTCCGGAAACCCTGCTCGAATCCGAACTGTTCGGGCATGAAAAAGGTGCCTTTACCGGCGCCATCAAGATGACCGAGGGCAAGATCGAGCAAGCCGATGGCGGCACTTTGTTTCTGGACGAAGTCGGCGACATTCCACTGCCGCTGCAGGTGAAGTTGCTGCGTTTCCTGCAGGAGCGGGTGATCGAGCGGATCGGGGGGCGCAAGCCAATCGCTGTCGACACGCGGATCGTCTGTGCGACGCACCAGAATCTTGAAAAGATGATCAAGGACAACGCCTTCCGAGAAGATCTCTATTATCGTCTGGCCGAAATCGTGATCAAGATTCCGCCCCTGTCCGAGCGCTCGGGGGATGTCAGCCTGCTCGCCCGTCATTTCCAGAAGAAATTTGCCGAGGAAATCAATCCGGCAGTAAAGGGAATCGCTCCGGATGCCCTGGCGGCGCTCGAAGCCTGGAATTGGCCGGGCAATGTCCGCGAGCTGGAGAACCGGATCAAGCGCGCCGTGATCATGGCCGATGGCAAGATGATCGGCGCAAGCGATCTGGATCTGGACGTGGATGAGGATGCCGCCGCGGACCTGCTGAACCTGAAGGCGGCGCGAGAGGCGGCCGACCGGTCGGCGATACTGCGCGCCATTTCCCAGACCAGCGGCAATATTTCCAACGCCGCCAAATTGCTCGGGATCAGTCGCCCGACGCTCTATGATCTGCTCAAACAATATCAGTTGCAGCAGGCCAGCTGAACCATAATGAACTATGTCGCTCGCAAAGTGCGCTTTGGAAGCAAGCCGGCCCTCCTCGCTACGGCATTGGCGCTGGCAATGATCGGCGTTCCGAGCGCAATCCATGGCGCCAGCGAAGGCAATGCGGATGCGCGGGAAGCCTTTGCCAATGCCGAGCAATTTCTTGCGCGCCGCGATATGAGGTCCGCCCGGATCGAGCTGATGAATGCAATCAAGGCCGATCCGCAGTGGATCGATGCGCGGGTCGCGCAGGCCAAGGTGTTGCTGAGCCTCAGGGACGGAATGGCCGCGGATGCCGAACTGGATCGGGCCGTGCAGCTGGGTCTTGATCCCGCCGCAGTCCGGCATCTTTACGGCCATGCCTATCTCTTGCAGGGCGAAGCGGAAAAGGCGCGTGACCAATTGCTTGCCAATGATATTCCGCGCGAGAACCAGGGCTATGCGGCCCGCATCATGGGGCAGGTCGCGATGCAGGCGGGTGATCAGCAACTCGCTGGTGCGGCCTTCAACCGCGCAATGGAACTGGATCGCAAAAATCCCGATCTATGGGTCGCCATCGCACGCTTCCGCGCCGATACGGGAGACCAGGCCGGCGCAACCAATGCGGTCGATGAAGCCGTCAAGCTGGACCCCCGCAATATTCGCGCATTGCAATATCGCGGCGAGTTGTTGCGATTCCAGTTCGGTCTGGGAGCCGCTATTCCCTGGTTCGAGCGCGCGTTGCAGATTGATCCCAATGATGTGCCGCTGCTAACCGAATATGCCGCGACGCTTGGCGACATGGGACGGATGACCGACATGCTGGTTGTCGCTCGCAAGATCATTTCACTGGACGGCAACAACCCGAGAGCCTTTTTCATGCAGGCGGTGCTGGCTGCCCGCGCCGGTCGATATGGTTTGGCCAGACGGTTGATGCAGCAGACCAAAGGCGTGATCGACAACGTGCCCGCAGTGCTGCTGGTGTCGGGGATCATCGAGCATGGCGAGGGCAATTACAACGCCGCCGTCGACAAGTTCAATCGTCTGGTTGCCGTCCAGCCGGAAAACCGGCAGGTGCAGAATCTGCTGGCGCGCTCGCTCTATCTGGCCGGTAGTGCCGGGGATGCAGTCGATGTCCTGAAAACCCAGGTCAATCGCGGCGGAGCAGAACCCTATGCGCTCTGGCTCGCTGGCCGCGCGCTCGAGGCGATCGGCGAGCGGGCCCAGGCCGCCGGCGTCTTGAACCGGGCGGCGGTCCATGATGCGGGCCGGGAAAGCGCGATCATGGCACCAGCACCACTCAGCGTGCTGCAGGCAGAAGCCGAGCGCAATGCCGGTGATGCACGGATCGTCGTGCCCTATATTCGCGCGCTATTCGACGCTGGAGACTATGCGACCGCCTTGGCCGAGGCAAAGCGGCTCCAGCAAGGCAATCCCGGAGCCAGTGCGGCGCATGTGCTGGTGGCGGACGTTGCCGCCGCAATGGGCAATCATGACGAGGCGCTGGATGCGCTGGAACAGGCGCGGAGCATCCGTTTTTCCGAACCGGTCATGCTGCGCATGGTCGACGTGCTGCGTGCCAAGGGCGCGATGCAGCAGTCGGGCGAGGTGCTGGCGCAATATCTCAGCTATAATCCCAGCAATGTTGCCGGGCTGCGCTGGATGGCCTATTCCCATCTCGAAGCGGAAAGCTGGGCGGTTGCTGCCTCCATACTCGAAAATCTGCGGAAGCGGATTGGCGACAATGATGCGCTGATCATGGCCGGGCTGACCCAGGCCTATACCGGACTGGGGCAGACGGAAAAGGCGATTGCCGCGGGCAAGATCGCCTATCGGGTGCAACCGTCAAGCCCGGTGGTTTCGCATCTCTATGGCCTGGCCCTGATGCAGGACAGGGAGCGCAGGGGGGATGGTCTCAGCTTGCTCAAGAAAGCGGTCGCGATCATGCCGGACAATCCGGTATACCGGCAAAGTCTGCGACGGGCGGGTGCAGGGCAGGATATGCCGCAAGGTTAGTTGAATTGCTGGATGGCTTTCCGAGCCAATCTTTCTTCTCCGGTGAGGGAGAAGGGATAGAATCCGGGGGGCCGGAGGCAGGCCTTGCCAATGGCGTCCCCCGTACCGGGGAGGATTGCCGGGGAAATTGCGATAAACTACTCCGTTAGTCTCGAACTTGTCGACGAGTGGCGCGGTTCAACAGACCGCGCACAAACACAATGGGGAACGGGATGACATCCTCGATTTTCCGGCTAGCTCAGCTGCCGTTCAGGCGTCGCTGTCCACCAGATCGTCGATCGACAGGTCCAGCCGTTCCATCTGGCGCTGGACCGGTGGCCAGATATTCTTGATGAAATCTTCTCTCTGAGCGCTGCGCAGGCGGTTTTTGGCGCCAGCCGCGACAAACATGCCGACGCCGCGCTTCACGGTGACCAGTCCGTCCTCCTGGAAACCCTGATAGGCCTTGGCGACGGTCAGGGGATTGGCCCCCTGTTCCGCGGCGAAAACCCGGACAGACGGCAGCATGTCGCCTTCGCGATATTCGCCATCAAGAATGGATTCGGAAATAATATCCCGCAATTTCAGATAGACCGGCTTGCTTGCATTGTTCATACTGCATCACTGCCATAACACAGCGAGGCGGGCAAGGGATAGTTATGGTTTTTCCGCGATTTAGTTGAATATGCAACCAACTATTGGTCGATCGGGGGTGTCCAGGAAGACAATATGTCGGTCAGTTCGGGCCGCGGCCGTTCGCTCAGTTCAATATTGGATGTGCCAAGATAGAGGAAGCCGGCGATCCGTTCCGGCGCGGAGCCGAACAGGTTGCGCACCTCCTCATTATAGGCTGGCCAGCCGGTGATCCAGCCGCCGACAAAGCCCAGGGCATGGGCGGCGTGGAGTATGTTCATGGCAAAGGCGCCGCAGCTGAGCTGCTGTTCCCATAGCGGTATCTTCGTCGATTGTACCGGTGAGGACAGCAGGACCAGCAGGGCAGGCGCTTCATGCGCCATTGCATCCAGCCCCTCCAGTTCCAGACGACCGGCTTCGGGCTTTGCCGCGAGATAGGCTTTTCTGAAACCTTGCGCGAGCTGGTCGCGCTGGCCGGCGGCGACCGAAACAATCCGCCAGGGGGCCAGCTTGCCATGATCCGGCGTGCGCATGGCGATGGCGACAATGTCTTCGATCTGCGCGTCGCTTGGTCCCGGCGCAACCATATTGCGCGGCCGGCCGGATCGGCGGGAGGACAGATAGGCGCTCAGGCTGCTGCGGTCGTTGAATTGCTCTTCGGTCATCCGCGTCACTTCGGCAGAGACAGGAAGGATTGCAAGGGGAATTGCCAATAAACCGGTCTCGGTTGAAACAATCTGCTTCACTTGCGCATTTTTTTCATTAGGGTGCCGTGCAACCGGGCCGCATTTGACGGTCCACATAGTATATCGGGGAGTATTAGAATGGCGGGTGCATATCTGGAATCTGGTGATGCAAGAGGAACCTTCCTCGGTCATCCCAAGGGCCTTTTTGTTCTGTTTTTTGCCGAGATGTGGGAACGTTTTTCCTATTATGGCATGCGCGCGCTGCTCATTTTCTATCTGGTTCAGCACTGGATGTTTTCCGACAGCGAAGCCGGTATTATCTATGGAGCCTATACGGCGCTGGTCTATATCACTCCGGTGGTCGGCGGATATATCGCCGACCGTTATCTCGGACAGCGCAAGGCCGTCGCCTTCGGAGCGCTGCTGCTGACCTTTGGCCATTTCCTTATGGCGTTCGAAGGTGAGGGCGCCGGGCAGGCCGATCCCGCGATCAATATTTTCTGGCTGGCACTGGCGTTCATCATCGTAGGATCCGGCTTTCTGAAAGCCAATATTTCGGTGATTGTCGGCCAGCTTTACACGCGAACCGATATCCGCCGGGATCCGGCCTACACGATATTCTATATGGGCATCAATCTGGGGGCAGCGCTCGGCGCGATCATCGCCGGTTGGCTGGGCCAGACCTATGGTTGGTCCTACGGTTTCGGAGCGGCTGGCATCGGGATGTTGCTTGGCCTGATCGTGTTTGTCTGGGGCAAGCCGCTGCTGGTCGGCCGCGGTGAAGCTAATGATCCCGCGCTTCTCGAAAGCAAGGTTGGAGGCATCAAGTTCGAATGGCTTCTCTATATTCTCAGTTTCGCAACCGTCGGCCTTGTCTGGATATTGATTCAGAACCAGGCGCTGGTCGGTTCCCTGCTGGGCATAGCCGGTGCCATATTGGTGGCTTATGTGCTCTATATCGCAGTCGCCAAGCTTGAGCCCCAGGACCGTGATCGCATTTTCGCCGCGATGTTCCTGATCTTCGGCTCGATCCTGTTCTGGGCCCTGTTCGAGCAAGCCGGTTCGTCGCTCAACCTGTTTACCGATCGCAGCGTTGACCGGAACATTCTCGGCATCGAAGTTCCTGCTTCCGTGTTCCAGTCGATCAATGCGATCTATATCGTTCTGCTGGCTCCGGTTTTTGCGATTCTCTGGACCATGCTCGGTCGGCGGGGGCTGGAGCCTTCCGCCCCGGCGAAATTCGGTCTGGGCCTGATTCAGCTCGGCGCGGGCTTTCTGGTACTGGTCGCAGGCGCACTGGCGGCCGGGACCGGAAACCTGACCCCGGTCATGTTCATTTTTCTCATCTACCTGCTGCACACGACTGGTGAGCTGTGCCTGTCCCCGGTAGGGCTGAGTGCCATGAACCGGCTGGCTCCGGCGCATATGGCCAGCCTGATCATGGGGACCTGGTTCTTTGCATCGGCCACCGGCAATTTCGCTGCCGGGTTGATTGCATCGGCAGTTGGTGCGGAAGGTGCCGGTCCGGAACGTGTGCTGGAAGTCTATTCAACTGTCGGTTGGGTAGCGGTTGGGGTGGGGGTTGCGGTGATCGTGATCTCTCCCCTGATCAAGAAACTGATGCATCTGGATACACTGGCGGATGACAATGTCGGGGATGATCTGGAAGGACAGTCCGAGGTCGGCGAACCACAGGCTGCCGGCATCCATCCGACGACCAAATCCTAAGACAAAGGGTCTATCTATGAAATTCAGAGGTTTGCTGGCGCTTGCTGCCGGTGGTACATTATTGGCCGGATGTGCTGCCACCGCATCGGACACAAATTCAGCCAGCACGGCTGCACCTGCCAAATCGAATGCGGCGAATGGCCCGGCATTTCCGTCAACCTATGCCGCCTATCCATCCATGCCAACCGCCGTTACCGGCGTGACCATCTATGACGGCGAGGGCGGTCGGATCGACAATGGCACCGTGCTCATGGTCAACGGGAAAATATCCTCGGTCGGTGGCCCGGATACTGTCATTCCTTCCGGGGCGACGATTATCGATGGGGCCGGCAAATATGTAACGCCCGGCATCATCGACGTGCACAGCCATCTCGGCGACTATCCGACGCCCAGCGTGGCGGCGCACAGCGACGGCAATGAAGCGACGTCTCCGGTCACCCCGGAAGTCTGGGCCGAGCACAGCGTCTGGCCACACGATCCCGGTTTTTCGCGGGCGTTGGCCAATGGCGGCATCACCGCGCTGCAAATCCTTCCCGGTTCGGCCAATCTGTTCGGCGGCCGCTCGGTCACGCTCAAGAATGTACCTGCGCGGACCGTGCAGGCGATGAAATTCCCCGGCGCGCCTTATGGCATGAAAATGGCCTGCGGCGAGAATCCGAAGCGGGTCTATGGCGGCCGCAACCGCATGCCTTCAACCCGGATGGGCAATCTGGCGCTCAACCGGCAGACGTGGATCGACGCGCAGGAATATCGCAGCAAGCGCAATGATGCCAAGCCGCCGAAACGCGATCTCGGCAAGGAAACCCTGGTCGGCGTGCTGGACGGGGACATATTGGTCCACAATCATTGCTACCGCGCCGACGAACTCGCGCAGATCATCGATATGTCGAAGGAGTTCGGATACAAGGTAACCGCTTTTCATCACGCCGTCGAAAGCTACAAGATCGCCGACATATTGGCGAAGGAAGGTATTTGCTCCGCGGTCTGGGCCGACTGGTGGGGCTTCAAGATGGAGGCCTATGACGCGATCCCGGAAAATGCCGCCCTTTTGCAGCAGGCCGGGGCCTGCGTGATCATCCACAGCGATGACGAGAACCAGATCCAGCGGCTCAATCAGGAGGCGGCCAAGGCGCTCGCCGATGGCCGGGCGATGGGGATAGAAATCAGCGATGCCGAGGCGATCCGCTGGATCACCCTCAATCCCGCCAAGGCGATGGGCATCGACACGATGACTGGCAGCCTGAAGCCCGGCAAGATGGGCGACATGGTTCTTTGGAATGGCAATCCGCTCAGCGTTTATGCCCGGCCGGAGAAGGTCTGGATTGACGGCGCGCTGCTATTCGACAGCAATGACGCGAAACGCCGTCCGGTCAGCGATTTCGAGCTCGGCCAGCCCGGTGAAGGAGACGTAAAATGAATCGCCTTGCCTGGCTCCTCGCTTCCGCCGCAGCACTGATCGCTGCCCCTCTCGCCGCGCAAACCATCGCGATCACCGGCGGCAAGCTGGTGATCGGGGACGGCAGCGCGCCGATTGAAGGCGGCACCGTGCTGATCCGGGGTGACCGGGTTGTCGCTGCCGGTGCCAATATCGCCATTCCCGCCGACGCGCGCCGGATCGATGCCAGTGGGAAATGGGTCACGCCGGGCGTTTTTGCCGGCTTCAGCCGGGTCGGCCTGGTCGAGGTGGGCGCGGTCACCCAGACCAATGACATGAACGCCAGCGGCTCGCCTTTCTCGGCCGCGCTTGATGTGCAATATGCGATCAATCCCTTTGCCTCGGCGGTAGCGGTCAATCGTGCGGCCGGCGTTACCCGCGCCGTGGTCTCGCCGAGCACGGCCAATTCGATCTTTGGCGGCTATGGTGCAATCGTCGATCTTGGCGAGGATGACAATCCGATCACCAGGGCGCGCGCCTTTCAATTTGTCGAACTGGGTGAAACCGGCCAAAGCCGGGCAGGGGGCAGCCGCTCTGCCTCGCATATCCATTTCCGCGCCTTGCTGGAGGAAGCCCGCACCTATGCGCGCAACCCCGCGGTGTTTGACAGCGATCTGCTGAAGGCGTCGGATGCCAAGGCGCTGTTGCCGGTGATCAACGGTGGCACCAAGCTACTCGTCCATGTCGAAAGCGCCAATGATATCCTGAAGGTCCTCGACCTGCGCAAGGATTTTCCGGCGCTCAAGATCGTGCTGGTCGGTGCCAACGAAGGCTGGCGTGTCGCCAATCATATTGCCGCAGCGGGCGTGCCGGTTCTGGCATCGGCGCTCAGCGACCTGCCATATGGCTTTGAAGATCTGGCGGCGACCCAGTCCAATATCGGCCGGATGAAGGATGCGGGTGTCAAGGTCGCGATCGGCATGATCAACGACCGCGATGCGCACCAGTTGCGCTATTCCGTGCAATATGCCGGCAATCTCGTGGCGCTCAATCAGGTGCCGCGCGCCACCGGTCTGAGCTGGGATGAGGCCTTTGCCGCGATCAGTTCGGGACCCGCAGAGATCATGGACATGGGCGGGCAGCTTGGCTCGCTGAAGGCCGGTCGTCAGGCGGATGTGGTGATCTGGACCGGTGACCCGCTGGAGCTTTCGACCCAGGTCGAGAGCGTGATCATCGACGGTGTTGACCAGTCACTGAGCAACCGCCAGATGCGTTTGCGGGACCGGTATCGCGATCCGGCGCCGGGCGCCTTGCCCAATGCCTATGATCACTAAAGCCTAGAGGCGCACCATCGACATCATCGCTTCGCCATAGCGGGGTCCGGCGGTGCCACCGACCGGTGCCGCAGCTTCCAGTTCGTCGAGATCCGCTTCTGCCAGCTTGATATCGACCGCCGCCATGCTGTCCTCCAGTGTCGCGCGTCGTTTCGAGCCGGGTATCGGCACGATGAAGTCGCCCTGGGCCAGCAGCCAGGCAAGGGCAATCTGGGCAGGCGAGCAGTGGTGCCGCCCGGCGACTGTCTTCACAACATCGACCAGCTTCATGTTACGGGCGAAATTTTCTTCCGAATAGCGGGGATCATTGCGGCGATAATCGCCTTCGGGGAGATCGTCCCGACTGCTGATCTGGCCGGTAAGAAAGCCCCGACCCAGCGGACTATAGGGTACAAAGCCGATCCCCAGATCCTGACAGACCGGGAGGATTTCTTCCTCGATGCCCCGTTCCCATAACGAATATTCCGACTGCAGGGCGGCGATCGGATGGGTAGCATGGGCCTTTTTCAGGGTTCCGGCCCCGGCTTCGGACAGGCCGAGATAGCGGACCTTGCCCTCCGCCACGAGGTCGGCCATGGCACCGACCGTTTCCTCGATCGGGACCTTGGGGTCGACGCGGTGCTGGTAGAAAAGATCGATGACATCCACGCCCAGCCGCTTCAGCGACCCCTCGCAGGCCCGCCGAACATTGGCGGGTGAGGAGTCGGTGCCGACGACTTGTCCGTCCTTGAAGGCAAAACCGAATTTGGTCGCGATCACCAGCCGATCACGACGACCGCGGATCGCCTGGCCCAGCAATTCTTCGTTGATATGGGGGCCATAGACCTCGGCCGTATCAAAAAAGGTGACGCCCAGTTCGATCGCCCGGTCGATCGTCGCCAGACTTTCGGCCCGGCTGGCCTCGCCGTACATGCCCTTGCCAATTCCCGCCATCGGCATGCAGCCGAGGCCCAGCGCGGACACTTTCAAATCCGGTCCAAGTTTGCGATATTTCATGTCAGATCTCCTTCACTTCTGGCGATTGTCGCCGTCACGCTCATGTCCGCACTGACATTGGCGACCGTCCGTATGATATCAGGAAAGGTCTCGATCGCCAAAAGCAGAACCAGAGGTTCGATCGGGACACCCATGGCGATGCAAATCGGTGCAATCGATGTGATGAAGCTGATCGATCCGGGCAGGCTTACCGCCCCCATGGTGGTGATCGCCGCCACCACCACGCCGATCGCGAGCACCCCGATCGACAATTCCATGCCCATCAAATGGGCCACGTAAATGGCAACCGCGAGATTCATGCAGGGGCCAGTGGCGCGAAACAGTGCGACCGCAATCGGCAGGACGACATCGGCGGAACGATCGCCGACACCCATGATTTTGACGCCGCTGACCATGGCGGGCAGGGAGGCCAGCGAGCTTTGCGTGGAAATGGCGACAGCCTGCGCGCGCGCAGAGGCCTTGAAAAAAGCGATGGGGCCGCGCTTTGCGCCGATATAGGTCAGAATATAGCTGAAGATCCAGACCACCACGCCGACGCTGCTGACGATCAGGACATAGTGCAGCAATGCCCCGAATGCCGCCAGTCCCGCATTGGCGCCGACACCGAGGGCCAGCGCGAAAACCCCCAGCGGGGCCAGCGCCAGCACCCACTGGATTAGAATCAGCAGGGCATCTGCGAGGGCATTGAAAAACTGGTCCAGCATCATTCTTTGCGCATCGGGCAGCCGCGTGATCGCGAAGGCAAATGCCAGCGCAAAGACCATCAGCGGCAGCACCGCGTCTTCCGCCGCAGCGGCTATCGCATTGGTCGGAATCAGCGCCCGGAGGAATTCGCTGAACGGCGGTACATCGCCTGGCGGTGCCGCAGTGCCCAGCGCGGACTGGAGCGCCGCTGCCGCATCAATGTTGAGCGGGAACAGTTCAAGCAGGGCGGGCGTTACGAAAGCGGCCATGGCCGACGAGCACCACAGAATGAATATCATGAACAATATGGCGCGTGCCGTCATCCGACCGGCGCGGGCCATGGAGGCCGCCTTGCCGATACCAACGATCAGCAGCGTGAACACCAGCGGAATGACCGTCATGCGCAGGGCATTGAGCCACATATTGCCGACCACATCGGCGGCTTCGACCAGCAATCCGCTTTTGGGGCCGACAAACAGTCCGATCAATATGCCGAGAACCAGGGCGAGAAGTATGATCAGTGCCTTTTTCAATGTTCCCGTCCTTTTTCTTGCACGCCCGGAGCATCAACCATGGCCACCACGCGCTGGCAAGCGTTGTTTGGATGAAAATTTTTGCAATGTTTTCATTCCCTCTTGGTCTCATGCCAATCCATCGGCTAGAGACACGCCCAAGCGGGCGCGACGATATTGGGATCAAAGCAGATATGACAAAGAAGTTTTTCGGCACCGACGGCATACGCGGCCTGACGAATAGCCACCCGATGACCGCCGAGATCGCGATGAAAGTCGGCCAGGCGGCGGGCCGACATTTTCAGCGGGGTGACCATCGTCATCGCGTGGTCATCGGCAAGGATACCAGGCTGTCCGGTTACATGATGGAAAATGCGCTGGTCGCGGGCTTCACGAGCGTCGGCATGGATGTCGTGCAGGTCGGACCGCTGCCGACTCCCGCCGTGGCCTTGCTCACCCGTTCGATGCGCGCCGATCTGGGCGTCATGATATCCGCGAGCCACAATCCCTATTTTGACAATGGCATCAAATTATTCGGTCCCGACGGCTTCAAGCTGTCCGACGAGGACGAATTCAAGATCGAGGGCTATCTGGAGGATCAGGCGAAGCTGGCAATGCCGAAAGATATTGGCAGGGCCAAGCGGTTTGAGGATGCGCGTGGCCGCTATATCCATGCGGTCAAGATGTCGCTGCCGGAACATATCCGCCTCGACGGTCTCAAGATCGTCTGCGATTGCGCCAACGGTGCGGCCTATCAGGTCGCTCCGTCGGCATTGTGGGAATTGGGTGCCGAAGTGGTTTCTCTGGGTGTCAGTCCCAACGGACTGAATATCAATGACAAATGCGGCTCCACCGATCTTGCGATATTGCAGGAAACGGTGGTTGCGTCGGGCGCCGATATCGGCATTGCCCTGGACGGCGACGCCGACCGCCTGATTGTTGTCGATGAAAAAGGGCAGATTGTGGACGGGGACCAGCTGATGGCGCTGATCGCGTCGACCTGGAGCCGCAACGGTCTGCTGCGCGGCGATGGCATTGTCGCCACCGTCATGTCAAACCTCGGACTGGAAAGATATCTGAAAGACCAGCATCTGGCACTGGTGCGCGCAAAGGTCGGTGATCGCTATGTTCTGGAAGAGATGAAGAGGGGCGGTTACAATGTCGGCGGCGAACAGTCCGGTCACATGATCCTGCTCGATCACGGTACCACCGGGGATGGCACCGTGGCCGCGCTGCAGATACTGGGCGAGCTGGTTGAAAGCGGCAAGCCGGCAAGCGAATTGCTGCATCTTTTTGATCCGGTACCGCAATTGCTGAAAAATGTACGCTATGCTGGCGGTCAGCCGCTCGAGAACGACAGGGTCCAGGCCGTGATCGCGGAAGCGGAAAGGGAATTGGACGGGGCGGGGCGGCTCGTGATCCGAA
>Ga0209346_1000330_pt1 | contig 48047 bp, 37 predicted proteins | sample AutmiccommunBRH9_FD_187381 | JGI IMG/M metagenome (GOLD analysis project Ga0209346, IMG submission 187381) | Deep subsurface microbial communities from Mt. Terri, Switzerland - Autotrophic microbial communities BRH/9 (SPAdes) (version 2) | ecosystem: Environmental > Aquatic > Deep subsurface >...
CGTTCGCCGACAGCCGCTTCAAATGATCCGATAATCCAAACAAACCTGCCTGCTTCATCACCGCCTCCTCATCAAAACAATGAATCAGATCACGCGCTAAAATGCGAGAGGTTTTTGGAGGTGCCCAGATCGCCGGCGAACACGTCCTGGTGAAGCCCGTGCTGGACCTGCCGCGCGAGGCCCGGCATCCCGCGGCGCATATCGGTATGGCCCATCGCGATCCAGATCCGGGCCTGACCCGGAATCGGGATCACCGCCGCACGCCCTGCAAGGCTGCCGTGACCAGCGCCGGCGGCGCATCAGCCGCGATCCGCACATTGGCGCCATCGACTTCGATCTCGATCGCCGCCATCCCCATGCTCGTTGCCTCCCTTCGTGGCGGCGCTTCTTCGACGACCACCGGCACGAAACCGCTCTCGGGCTCCGGGTCGGGATCGAGCAGTTCCTTGCGCCAGCGGTAGAGCTGCGCCGGCTGGATATCGGCCGCCCGCGCAATCTCCGACATATTGGCGTCCTCCTCCATCGTCGCCAGGACCAGATCCAGCTTCTGGTCGTCGGTCCAGGTCCGCCGTCGTTCCGTACCCGTAATCACTGTCACCTGGGTCATCGCACCTTCACTAATTACGGTGCAAATAACATTACTTGCACCAGTGCAATCTCCTATCAACAACCGTCATATGCAAGGCGGCCCTCGCCGGAGGCTTACGCGAAGACGAAGATTGGCTCTTCGATATCGCCGGCAAGATGGAACCCGAGGACGGTCTGATTTGGGTTTACAGCGCCGGCCACCCTGAAGGCACCAAGGCCTTCTCGCCCTATGGCGTCAATTGTCTCCGCGAAATCATACAGTGTCATCGCCAAGATAGTTAGTCGCCAACTGCGGCTCTCGCCGGATGCTTACCATCTCATCAGCATCGGATAACCTGCAAAGGTCGCCATCACAGCCGTCATGCGAAAGCTCATCGTCATGGTAAATGCCTTGCTCAAAGTCAACCGACTATGGAAGGAAACTATGGCTTGACCATCACGGATACTCTAACAGTCGAGCACTAGGCGGTCGCTCTTTGAGCCCGAGCAGCAGATAAACATCTTTTTGTTCTCTTGTTGTTCTTGATGGCTCAGTATGAGGTCGCGATGATCCGGCTCGCCCTCTAGCACTGTTGTTTCGCAAGCCCCACAAATCCCCTGCTCGCAAGAGAAAGGAACATTAATCCCGGCGGATTCCAGTGCTTTCAGGATCGTCTGGCCTGGCTTGACCTGGACCGCGACATCGCTCTTCTGACAAATCACCGTGAAACCTCCGGCCTCGGCCTTGTCGATATTTCCCTGGAAGTACTCGAAATGGACTCGTTCGTCAGCAACGCCTGCAAGATCTGCCGCTGAGCGAAAGGCGTTCAGCATAGGTTCGGGCCCACAACAATAAACGTGCGTATTGTTAGCCAGAGATGATACGATTGAGGCGAGATCAAGCATCTTGCCGCCGGGTTCTTCATCGAAATTGAGCCGAACCTCCCCAATTCCGCTTTCTTCAAGCTGGGAAATGTCGTCGAGCAGAGCCGCGCGCTGACGCGTTCGTACACTGTAAATGAGCAACCATGGGCGCCCCAGTTCGTTCAATCGAGCCATCATCGGAATAAACGGGGTTACCCCGATTCCACCTGCAATGAAGACCGAGTGCGGTGCATCTTCTACAAGGGCGAAATTATTGTGCTGCGCACTAATATCCAACGTGTCGCCAAGCTTGACTACATCGTGAAGATAAATCGAACCACCCTGACTGCGAACGTCTCGTGCCACAGTCAGGCGATAGATACCGATATCCTCTGGCATGTTGGACAGCGAGTAACTGCGGGACAAGCCGTTCGGGAGAAACATGTCAATATGTCCGCCTGGTTCGGCAGGCGGCAGAGCATTGCCATCGAGTGAACGCAAATAAATCGAGATTATTCCGTCAGCCTCCAGGCGCAACTTAAATACCTGTACGGTAGAAATCAGTTCAGTCATTTGTATCTAGCTTTTTTGCCGGTGGGTTCCACTTTATTCTCAGAAAACGCTGAATGCGCTCAAAGCCGGATGAGCGGCACTGTGAACCAAAGGGAAAAGACATGCCGGTTCACTCGTGGATACCCGAAAAGCCGGACCGCTGGGCGAAAGATTTTGCCCAGCCGTTAAGTGCTTCAGAAACTGTAACCCGCCCGCATAGCGATAACCCTTCCGCGGTTGAGAGAGCCGACATATGCTCCGCCCGAGGCACTTACCCCGGTTGCGAAAGTCACATAATCATCATCGGTTAGGTTGGTACCAATAACTGATACTTCCCACCCATTCATGAATCGCAAGCCGATACTGGCATTGACTGTCTGATGTGCGTCCATCCGTGGTGCAATGGCCTGAGTAACCAGTGATTGTAGAATAGCTTCGCTAGCAAAATCGAAGGTCGCCGAACTAAAAAATTCGACATTATCGGATAAGTCGCGTTCGTAATTTACGTTGAACTGACCCGACCATTCCGGATTTCGCGACAGCGGGTGGCCCTTGAGGGCGACCGAACCGTCTGCCGGAAAGTCTTCACGGAATTCACCTTTGGCATAGATCAGGCTGCCATCAACTTCCAAGCCTGGCGCTAAACGAATCGAACCGCTGGCCTCGAACCCGCGCGAACGGATGTCTGCATTGCCGATCAAGCTTCGACTTACACCATTGATCGATGCGGTAAAGTTGTTCTGAAAGTCATTTACGTCGGTATTGAACAATGCAAGCGCCAGAAAACCTCCATCAATTGTGAGTTTCGCCCCGACTTCTATGGTTATGGCTTCTTCCGGATCGTAAACTGCCAGTTCGGGAAGGGCTGCCCCATCCTGGTAGCCACCACTCTTACTACCTCGCGAATAAGTACCGTACAGCAGAAGGTCAGGGGTCGGTTCGTAGCGCAGGCCGACGTTGTAATCGAATGCATCAGTATTCAGTGGTTCAAATTCGGTTAAAGGAACACTGGGCAGGCTGAGTACGGCAATTGTCCCAGTTGAAACCCTTTCCATTGATCCATCTTTCTCCTCGTGCGTATATCTTCCGCCAAGATCTACGTAGAAATTATCAAATAACTCATAGCTTCCCGAAGCAAATGCCGAGTACGCCACTGTCCTTTGCCTGAGGGTGGTATTTGAAATCCCTGTGATGGGGAAACCCACAGTGTTCGAAATCGGCCCACCGGTTCTAGGATTATTACCCCATTTATTCCAATAATAGAATAGTCCGGCAAGATACTCAAACCTTTCCCCGAATGGCGAATTGATCCGCACTTCCTGGGTGAATGCTTCCGTGAATTCGTCCTCCTCGAGGCCGAAAAGAAAAGCCCCAATCGAGTCGATCTCGGTATAACGCGGATTTTGCCAATCGTGATAGGCAGTTTGTGAAGTAAGCGTGTGATCGCCAAGCTCGACCTCCGCAATCATATGAACGCGATCTGTGTTTTGCTTTTCGAACTGCTCCGGACCGGAGATTGGTACGCCTAGCGCGGCTGACCCGGAATTGTTACGCCTGTCCGGAACGGTGTTGAGAATCTGGCCGTAGGAGGCGGCCCAACGAGAGACGATGCCTCGCGGATCCTGCAGCAGTTCCCACTGAAAGCCGAGTTGGTCGCGGTCATCATGCTGATAGCGTATCAGGATGTCGATCGTCTCGGTCGGTTGCCAGGCGACGCTCAATCTTCCCGAGATGTCACGCACATCCGGTTCCCTGCGGTCCCGGAAGAGATTGTGTACCATTCCCTCTTCGTCGTTGGCCAAAAAGGACGCTCGAACCTGGAGCGTTTCGGATACAGGGATATTCAGAAACCCTTCCAACCGATTGCCGTTGATCTGGAAGCTATGGGTATAATTAATCTCGCCTTCCAGAAAATGCGTTGGCCGATTGGTTTGTACGCTTATGGCGCCTACGCTGGTATTCTTGCCCAGCAGAGTTGACTGCGTTCCCTTGATGAACTCAACATGGCTGAGATCATAGATCGGCGATGTGAAGTCGCGAAGGTGACCGAAGTAGACGCCGTCGACAAAATAGGCGACCGAAGATTCTGCACTGGGAACTGACGAATTCGTACCGAGTCCACGGAAAGTTGTTGCGGGCAGGCTTCCGTTGCCGTTCGTCTGCACCAGTCCCGGCACAATCCCGGTAAGTTCATTCGCCTTGGTTATGTTTTTTGTTGCCATCGCATCGGCGTCAAGAATGGTGATACTGGCGGGCACTTCGAGAGCGGTTTCGTTCTGCTTTCGCGCAGTCACGATGATCATACCGCTATCTGTCTTCGCTCGATTGGTAGGCTCCTCCGTGGGCTCCTCCACAGCGTTTTGTGCAAACGCTGGTGATACAATCGTGGTTGCGCTAGTCAGCAAAATAGCATACTTGAATATATTTTTCATCAAAACCTCCCTATAGATTTATTATTATACAACTTTTCTTAGTTCGCTTGCTTAGTCTGAAGAGCATGATAACCAAGGGCTTCACGCGCACGGTCCAACCGCATCCCCTGCGCGACCTTCCCTCGTATCGCTTCTTCGGCGGCCTCGATCTCCTCGGCGAGACTCAGGACATCTTCGATTCGGTCGGCTGGAATAGAGACCACGCCGTCAGCATCTCCAACGAGCCAATCGCCTGGATCGATACGGACCTGTGCAATCTGCACTGTCACATTATAGGCATCCGCAGTGACGCGATCCTTGCCTGTGCGCATGGTGTTGCCTCGGGCGAACACCGGATAATCAAGTTCGACGCATCGGTCCGAATCCCGGCACACCCCGTCAATTACCGTTCCGGCAATTTTTCGCTCGTTCGCGACCCAGGTAAGGATATCTCCCCAGACCGTGGCGTCCATCCGGCCATCATTGTCTATGACGACCACTTCACCAGGCTTCACGTCGTCTATGTAATCACCGACCGATCCACCCTTGGTTCCGACAGGCGCCATCCGGATCGTGAAGGCAGGGCCCGCGAATTTCATCGAACGAACAATCGGCATGATTCCCACGGCTTGGCCATCAATACCCAAACGGTCCAGAGCGTCTGAGAGCGCGGTTGTCCCTGCACTCAAAAGTCTGCCAGCGCGATCTGTCTTGCTCATATGACCTCATTTTCCTTTTAGCATATCTTCGTAACTGGCGCCCAAGACCTCTCCGATCGGAGTTCCTGCCTCAATTACCTCGGCCATGATCTGTTCGCGCGCGAAGATGTCTTCCGCTGCTTCAAGAACGCGATCTGCAACATCCTGTTTGATGAATACGATACCGCTGCCGTCGGCGATGACGTAATCGCCCGGAGCGACGGCAACACCGGCAAAGGTGATCGGCGAGTTGAAATCGTGCTCCGCAACCCGGCCCCTGGCCGTGATCGGAACGGCGGCACGTGCATAGATCGGCAACCCAAGTTCCCTCGCCTCGTCAATATCGCGAAAAGCGCCGTCGATCAGAACTCCGGACACCTTCTTTACGAGAGCCCCACGCGAAAGAAGCCCCCCCCATCCCGACACGTCAGTTCTACCCCGATGCTCGACAACGATTACGTCGCCTGCGATCGCCGCCATTATCGCCCCCGCACCCAGATGGCGCTTAGGCAAGCCGTCCAGCGGAGCCCCTAACTTCACCGTGACCACTCTCCCCACAACAGCCCGGAGAACTGTCATAGGCTTGATGCCGAAGACCGCTCCGGACATGCCTAATTTATCTAGAGCATCGGACACGGTCGGTGTGTCGAGTGTGCCCAAGCGAGCAACAATAGAAACGCTCATGAATTAGATATCTCCACATAGACAATGGCATCACACTGAACGACCATTGGACCAGGAAGATGCTCGTAAATAAGCGTGTGGCGCGCTGGCCGCGATGTCTCATCGGGAAACGCCTTAAGCCACTCGACGTTGATTGCCTGGCGTGCATCGGGAGATTTGACATATATTGTCATACGGACGACCGCTTCAAATCCGGCACCACCGGCTTCGAGGATATCCTGCAAATTCGCGAACATTCGCTTGGCCTGATCCTCGGCATCGCCATGCTCGCCAACTTTGAGGTCCAGGCCGTGAATACCGCCAGTCACGAGAAGCGGCCCGATGCGGGAGGCGGCGGGGATAGGTAATCCGCCATGACCGAAGCCTGCGACTTCTATACTTTTTCTAGACATCGTCCTAACTCCACACCGCGAAACCTAGCCCGACACCTGACCCGGCAGGCGTACGCCGCACAGGGACATAATTTGCAGATTGCAGGGTGAGGTGTGAGACCGCTCCGGCCGTGAGAACCCAGTTCAGTATCTCTGAAGAGCCTTCAAGCAAAGCCTCGCGCGGGATGGCGCGCAGCGCCTCGCCATTAGGATCGGCCAGACCCCCTAGCACCTGCCGGTCGAGTTCCTCCTCGACCACGAAATGACTTAGACCTCCCGAAGCCAGTACCGCCACGCGCAGATCGCTGTCGCCTCCTTCAATCGTATCCCGGAGTTTCTGGCCGATATCGAAACAGCGCCGAGCGGTAGGGACATTTGGAGGAAAGTAAGTGTTCAGCATTATGGGGATGATTGGAATCTCTCGTCCACCGAACAGGCGCTTTACGGGAAAGCCGTAAGCATGGCCAAAGCCGGCCTTTTCCGGGTCGGGAACATCCTTGCACACGGCAAGGTCAACCCCTCGCTCCATCAAACCATTTATAATCTCCAGAGCCAGTTGCGGGTGCCCCGGAAACTTGTGCTGGGCATCCATGGCATAACCCTGTGCCATGGTCTTCATCCAGTCAGGAAGCTGCTCGACTGGATGATTGTGCATGGTGACCGTCTCACCCCAGAAAACTGCGATAGACGGCATGTTTCCGGGAGAATAAAATTCGTCCTGATCGTCCCCGACGATAACGACGACATCGGGCTTGGCATCCTCTATCACCTGCTTGAGGTTATCGAGTTCGGCCTGACAGTTCTCCGAGAGTTCGACGAATATATCCGGGGTCGCTATGTCTGCGTACTTTTCGCCTCGCTCCGCAACCAGTTCGTCATATGAAAGCGAGCGCCCGTCTGCCAAGGTCAAGTTGGGGTTCTGCTTGTCCGCACTGGCGCGGTTGTGCCACTCGCTTCCCGGTACTGTTAACAACGGACTATGCGAAGTACCGATGCCCAGAATTATTTTCGCCATCAGTATTCTCCTAAAATTCTGTTACAATCATACCGCTCAGTAGTGATTCGGTTCATCGCCTGTCGCTTAATTGAAATTATAGACATCAAGAGTACTCGCCCCCTGCTTGAGCTGCTCAATGACTTTAGCTTCCTTGGCATCGCGCTCCTCAGAAGCGGAAATCAATTCGGCTGCCTGTGCCGCAGGAAACGAGGCAACTCCATCCGCGTCGCCAATCACCAGATCACCTCTTCTCACCACGATCTCGCCAATTCGTACGGGTTCGCCCACGGCCCCATCGAGCGTCGTATCCTTGCCGGTTCCCAGAATCGACACGCAACTTGAGAAGGTAGGGAGGCCCAACTCGATCAGTCTCGAACTGTCACGAACTCCCCCGAAAATGACGACGCCAGCAAGTTTGCGGGCTATGGCCATGCTAGCCATAATCTCGCCCCAGTAACCAAACTCACCACCGACGCCTGCGTCCACCACAAGCACATCTCCGGGCTCAGCCGCATCGAGGGCGTAGTGGATCCACAGATTGTCCCCTCGCGGACAGCGGACCGGAAGAGCCCGGCCAGCACAATGCATCCCCTTGTCCAGGGCGCGAATATTTGCGGGCAGGGCTCCTCTGCGACCGCCTACCTCGTGAATCGTCGCCGTGGAAAGCGCGCTAGCGCGATCCACAAGCCGATCATCAAGCCCAGGCGATTCGGAAAGGCGCTTGCTATTCAACAGCCCAGCTTTCCAAGGCCAGGGCAAACGTGCGCCGGGTTCCTATTAAAAATGGCGATTTTTTCGTCTTCCGTAAGAAAATCAAACCCACCGATAACCGGAACTAGGTCATCCCCCGGACGGCCGGTTTCCGGCCTGACCGAGGCCCCCGATCCAGGAGCTTCCGTACCGAAGCAAACACGCGCAGGCGTGCGCTGCTTAATAGCGGCCTCCAGGAAATTGAGCTCGGGGGCGTTGGTGTCGAAGAACAGGTTCTTCGAAAGATCCTTCTGAGCAAGATGGTAATCGGTCTTGACGAATCGATCGAGCGCGCCACCGCAATGGCAGATCAGTACTTTCAGTCCGGGAAATCGCTCAAAAACATCGCCATGGCTCAATAATTGGGTCGCAAGATACTGTTCCCAGACAAAGCCAATCTGGTAGTTGTGCGGGATGATGTCGAGGCGCGGATCCATGCAATTGGTTCCATGCACCACAATCGGGATGCCCAGCTCCTCGCACTTCTTGTAAACTGGAAACCAATATGGTTTATCCATTCCAGGGGAACGCCGGTCTCCTGTAGGATCGGGGCTAAGATAGACAGCCTTGAAATCAAGCTCATTCACGCATCGCTCAAGTTCGGGAAGGCAGTGCGACAGATCGTCCGCATCGGCATTCTGAGGAAGTTGCGCCGCACCCACAAAGCGGGTCGGAGCGATCGAAACTTGCTTCGAGATCGCGTTGTTTACGTAACGAGTCCATTGAGGTAGCAAATGATGGTTCATCCAGCCCAACATCAAGAACGGGCGCGGGCCAATTAGCTGCGCATCGATATTATAGGCATCAAGCAAGTCCACATGCTTACCTACCGATTCCGCCCATGCTTCTTCGGTCAGGTTCATCCGGGGGTCGATGGTCTTGCGCGGATCAATGCTCAAAGGTGTGTTCGAAGCAAGCATAAGCCCAAGCATTGGGGTGCCATGCATGGGTGCAGAAACATGCCCATGAATATCCAGAACCTTTACGTCATTATACATCGATTTTTCTTCCTTCTTCTTGGTCCCCGCTGGACCTTGGGAAATGCCTGGCGTGTTACCCCTGCAGCGTTGCGTTCATGATCGCGAGTTAGGCCGCATATTTTCCAACCCAATCCGCGTCTGGCCCTGCGCCCCTTCCTTATCCTCCCCCAAGATACGCAAGAGTTCCATCTCGCTCGACAGCCTGCTCCGAGAGGAAGGCAGGCGACCAGAACCGCCGAAACAAGTCGCCCATCGAAGTCCCAGGTCCGACGCGATTAAAGACTTCATTCGGATTGCTTTTCAAGGTTTCCTCCTAAGCATAACGATACATTTGCGCTTAATTTGTGTTTCTGAAATAGACTGCAACGTGCCACAAAGTCAATTTGGGCGGCTCGCCTGCGGGCGAATATCACAAATGTGATTTTTCTCGTTGGAGGTTGTAGTTCGGGCACTGTCAGTAACTCTTTATCGATTGCCATAGTGATGGTCCTTTCTCTTCCATCTATATGACCTCGCGGACAAAATTACTGACAGTGCCCGCGGATGGGGACGACACCGCATGAGATATCCAGCATCGGAGAAGCTTGACAATCATCTGGATAGCCAGGCGCAGGAAGGCAGAACGAATCGGCGCAATGGTACTTCGCAAAAGACCGTGCTGACGGGGACATCACGTCTGACACTGGATATTCCGCGCGACCGTGAAGGACGCTTTGATCCGAAGCTAAGCGCCAAATATCAGCGCCGCTTTCCGGATTTTGATGCCAAGATAATCTCGATGTATGCGCGCGGCATGACGGTGCGCGAGATACGCGGGCATCTGGAAGAACTTTACGGCGTCGACGTTTCGCCAGACCTGATCTCAACGGTTCCCGACACCGTGCTTGAAACGGTGGCGGAATGGCAGGGTCGACCGCTCGATACCTGTTATCCACTGGTGTTCTTCGACGCGACCTATTCAAGCGGTTGGCGCATGTTCGACAGTGTAAATCTAAAAATTGGCGATCAACTGGTCAGTCGGAAACTGGACATCATCTCGAGGGATGTGGTTACCTGCAGCTATGGCCCGTGCGTGCATTCCGAGATTCTTGGAATTCCGCTTGAAGAAGCTGAGGTAGAAGCCTTGATTGCCTCATCTCCGACGGGCCTTTTGCAATTCAGGCTCAAGTCACGAAACGGCCTGGATTGGGATGATGATATTGCTGTTGCAGAGATTGCAGGCGCATATAATAAAGTGAGGGGCTATCGAAGCACAATGACGGCCGATTGACGCGACCCTAAGAATGGACCAATCACCAAGATGAGCCCGTTGCGGCCAGATGCCAGCGATTCGCATATTCAGTTCTAGACGGCCGCAGCAGCTACTTCCGCGGCGAGTTTCAAAATGACGGTATCGGCGTCAGCCTTTGGTTGAAGCCGCGAGTTCAGGCCAGACAGAAAGTTGATGTGCGATTGAAATCGCACATCAGCGTGTTCCTCTCAAGCCCCCCAGGGATCATCTGGGGGGTCATACAGGTCATCATCATCTGTATCATAGCCATCCTCCGGCATTTCCTCAGGGCCCTCGTTGATCGGAGTCCGGTATGTGTCCATATCCTGCACCCACAGGAGCAGCTGTGAGAGCGCATCGACCTGGTCGTCGTGACGCGAGGACGGGAACCCCAGGAGTTCGCCGGTAAAATCCCCCAGCCAGTGCGTGCGCTCGGGCAGGAACATTCGTCCGGACTGGATCATCGCAGATGCGCCCAGGGCTCTGGTGATCTTGTCACTGACGGAACGGCGCGGGATCGGAAGCGGAACCCCCGGCAGATCTTCGGCAAAAAGTGACTGGTTCAGCGCATAGCCCGATGAGGCATCCTCGATCAGCAGGACCTTTCCGTTATGTGCCCTCGCAAGCTCAATCACCTTGTCTTTCAGCAGATGAAACTTCAGGCGCTCCCGAAACACATCGATTATGTAAATATATTTGCCCTGGACCAGGGCCGTGACGCAGACGGACAGGTCGTTGAACGGATTGTCCTTGGACGCGGTATCCCAGGACTGGACAATCTGGCCATAGCCAAGGTCAATGCTGCCTGCCTTGTAATAGCGAAACCACTTGCCCTCGATGATATTGCCGACGGCGGGAACAGGCGCCTGCTGGAACTGGCTGGCAAACACGATCGGATTGTCGGCCTTGCGCCGTAGCAGCACCTCGAGGCTCTGGCGGGCAGGATGAAGAGCAGAGCCTGCGCGCCGGTGCCAGATCCTCCCCCGGGTGAGGGGAATATCCTCGTCGTGCTCGGCAATGGCGGGCAGGCACAGCTCATACCAGCCCTCGCGCTGCTTGAGGATGCCGATCAGATCACCTTCATGCAGGCGCTGCATCACCACGATGATCACACCGGTCGCCTGGTTGTTGAGGCGCTGCGACAGCGTGTCGTCGAACCAGCGGATGACCTTTTCGCGGGCCGGCTGCGACATCGCATCCTGCGTTTTCATGGGATCATCGATAATGATTATATCAGCTCCGAACCCGGTCGTGACACCGTCAACCGATGTAGCCATGCGCCGGCCGCCAGCGCTGGTTCGAATGTCATCCACTGCCCGGCGGGTCAGCACAAGGCTTGGAAAGGCTCGGCGATACCAGCTGCTCTGCATGATCTTGAGACAGTCACTGGCATGATCCTCGGCCAGATCCTGTCCGTAGCTGATGCACAGGAAGGAGAGCGACGGATCGTGCCCAAGGCGCCAGGCCGGCCAGGCAACAGTTACCGTCCGGGACTTGAGGTGCCGAGGCGGTATGGGGATGGCAAGGCGCGTGTTGTCCCCTTCCTCGATCCGCTCGAGCTGGCGGATCATCGCATCGATATGCCAGTTGTGCTGATATTCATCCTCTCCGCCCAGTTCGCGGAATGCAAAGCGCAGGAAAAAGCCAAAATCGAGGCGCAGCAGCGCGGAGATGGCGTCGTCTGTATCAACATCAGCCATTGCCGTTCTCCTCCTGGCTGTCCGTGTCGCCATTGGCTTCACCGCCTGCATCCTCAGTCGATGGGGGATCTCCAAACAGATGCGGGTCAATCCCCAGTTCCTGCGCGCGTTCCTTCAGATAGGCTTCCAGTATCTGTTCATCACCAAGGGTGTGATAGCGCCGGTTCTGCTGCTGCTTTTCCTCGATCCGGTCGCATCTTTTATAGACGAGCGCGATGGCCGGGTTCTGTCCCTTGTCCGAGGCATTGTGGATCAGCCTGACATCGATACTGCGTCTTTTGCTGATCCGGCGCTTTTTGCCGTTTTCATTGATGATCCGTTTGAGCTGGAGTTCTTCCATGAATTCCGTGTCGGCATTGGGCACGCCCTTTTTCCGGCTTCCGCGCTTCCGCCCGTCGCCGGCGGCGAACCGGTGCTGCTTGGGCGGGCGGTTGCGGCCAACCTCATAGGATCCGTCCTCGCGGACATTGTCATCCTTGAAGGGCTTGCCATCCTTGCGCCGTCCCTGCCGGGTTGGCCGCTTCCTGTCATCGCCAACATTGCCCTGCTTGAGAGGTTTGCCGTCCTTGGGCTGTCCTTGCCGGGAGGGCGGCTTGTCTTTATCATCCCCGCTCATGATGCCTCTCCCAGTCGCGCCCTGGCGACTTCATGAAACGGTGTGACACCGTTCAGAAGCGGCTCGCAGCCGGTGGCCTCGGTCGTGCGGCGCAGGATCACGTCGGCGTAGACGGGATCCAGCTCGATCGCCCGGCCGCGCCGCCCGGTCATCTCGCAGGCGGCCAGGAGGGTGCCGGATCCGGCGAACGGGTCCAGCACGATGTCGCCGCGCCGCGAGCAGTCGAGAATGGCATCGGCAATCATCTGTTTGGGTTTTACGGTGGGATGATCGGCGAGATCCTCCATCCGCCCTGCACGAAAAGTGTTGGCGGATGGATATCGCCAGACATTGCTGCGATTTCTCCGGCCGAGCGCAATATTGCTGATATGCGTGCCCGGGCTCACCTTGAAGACATAGCAAAGTTCATGGGCTGATCTGTAGAATGAACCCATGCCCGGATTCTTGGCCCATACAATCATGTTTTTCAGTTCATGGAATACGCCCTGCGCGGCATCGAGCATATAGGGCGCCCCGCGCCAGTCCATGAACACAAAGGCAATGGCGCCCGGCGCGCAGTGCGCGGCCACCGCCTTGAAGGACGGGCGCAGCAGGGTCATGCCGAACTCGGCCAGCGAGACCTCGCCTGCGCCCATGACAAAATTGTCATGCTTGACCTTGCCATTGCCCGAGACGTTGTTCTGGATCGCGCAGCCATAGGGCGGATCGGTAACAATCAGCTGCGCCCTTTCGCCCTCAAGCAGGCGCTCGACATTTTCGGGAAAGCGGGCATCGCCGACCAGCAGCCACTGGTTGCCGACTTTCCAAAGGTCATCCAGCTGCGATACCGGTACCGCGTCGTCGGCCGGCAGCTCGACATTGTCCTCGGCCTCCGGCTCGTCCTCTCCAATAGTGAGGATGCCGTCGATCTCGAACGTGTCGAACCCGGTGAGTTCCACCTCATAGCCGAGTTCAATCAGGCCGGAAAGTTCCGAGCGCAGCAGCTTCTTGGACCACTTGGCATCCTGGGCAGTCCTGTTGTCGGTGATGATATAGGCGCGGCGGTCCGCCTCGCTCATCTCGCCCAGGTTGATCACCGGAACGTGGGTCTCGCCGTTCAGGCGCGCGGCCTCGAGACGGCCATGTCCGCAGATTACGTGCCCGTCATCGTCGATGAGAATGGGATTTGTCCACCCGAACTTCCTCATGCTCCGCTGGATCTTCTTTATCTGGGAGCGCGAATGCGTGTTGGGATTGGTCGCGGATACGATCAGCTCATCAGGACGTCGGTGACCGAGCGTATGATTGCGGGAAGGGATTGTTGATTTTGAGTTTGATTTGGGCACGTCTTTTCTCCGTTAAAAATTGTTTAGTATTACAATTTCCGTGGTGAAAAGTGTCGGCCCTGGAGTCGACTTTCCCGATATGTTCCTCTGAGCAGAATTTGTCCAGCCTGAAATTATCCGCGCGCCCGAGAAAATGCATAAACGGTTGAATGTGCAACAAATGCCAAGTGTTCGCACAAGATTACATTGCGTTCCCACGAACATGGTGCGGTCTTCCCACAAACATCGGATATGGGAAAACCGCCCTGAAGCCGCGCAATTGCTGGCGCTCTGACAGGTCAAACGTTGTGATTCAGCCTGATTGGTGCGTTTTTCTCACTACTTTCCCACGTAGATGGGAAAACGACAGCTGAGACCGGTTCGCTACAGACTGCGTCGCGCACCATTTTTTTAAGTTTCAATGTCTCGCGGCACTGCCATTGCACGCCAATATTGGGTTGCGCCTTTTCTTGCCGACCGCATTGGTGCGTCGATTTGCCTGAAAGTTGGATCGGACAAGATCAAGCGGGATCCGCAGCGCGGTTTCGAATTGTAGTTCGCACCACAGCTCGTAGCGGCAGTGTGCCAGAGACGTGAGTTCGCTCCTCAGGCCACCCGCAATCGCCGCCCGGTTGCGATGATGTCCTGCGCCATCCGGTCTGCCAGGACATTCATCGCAGAGCCTTCCGTTTCCGATTGCTGCACGAGTTTCATCAGCCGGGCAGGGATTTGCGCTACGCGGGTCTCGACCGAACCGCGACTTTCGCGTAGATATTCGGCCGCCACGTTGATGATCCCGCCGGCATTGACCAGATAGTCGGGCGCGTAGAGAATGTTGCGGTCGGCCAGTTGCTGGCCCTGCTCGGCGCTGGCCAGCTGGTTGTTGGCTGCCCCGCAGACGATCGAGGCCTTCAGCCTGGCGACCGTGTTCTCGGTCAGGATGGCGCCGAGCGCGCAGGGGGCGAACACGTCCATCGCGCTGTCGAGCATCTTTTCCGGCTTGATCGCTTCAGCGCCGAACAATTGGGCAGCGACAGCGGTGCGATGGGCGTCGATATCGGTCACCAGCAGGCGCGCGCCAGCCTCGTGCAGCAATTCGCACAGGGCAAAGCCGACATGGCCCAGACCCTGGACTCCGACCACCACATCATCCAGATTCGAACCGAGACGGTGCCGCACCAGCGTCTCGATCGACAGGAAGACGCCCCGAGCGGTAAGCGGCGACGGGTCCCCGCCGACGCATCCGGGCTGAGCCGGCAATCCGGCGACATAGCCGGTTTCGCGGCTGACCATCTGCATGTCCTGCACCGAACACCCGACATCCTCGGCGGTGACATAGGCACCGCGCAGCCCCTCGACCCAGCGGCCAAAGCTCACGAACATCGCAGCCCGGTCAAATTCGGGCCGACCGGCACTGGCGGGGAGCATGATGACCGCCTTGCCGCCGCCGAACGGGAGACCCGCCAGTGCATTTTTGTAGGTCATCCCTTCCGACAGCCGCATCGCATCGTGCATCGCGTCGATTTCATTGTCATAGCGCATCACCCGGCAGCCGCCGGCGGCCGGCCCCAGCGCCGAAGAATGCACCGCGATAATCGCTTTCACGCCCGACGCCTCATCATGAAAATTATACACGGCCTCGTGGGTGACGCGCGCGCTGCTGTGGGTGACCATTTTATGCTCCTGTACGGATGATGTTGAATATTTATCCCCTTCTACCGGGAATCCCTCGGCAAAACCGGTCTATTATTGACTGTTCAGTACAATAAATGCATTATTCATTCTCAATATCGTAACTGGATGGATAAATTATGCAACTGGACCGCTACGAGAAGCAGATATTGGCCATCCTGCAGAACGACGCGCATATTTCAAGCAGCGAGCTGGCGGAGCGGATCGGCCTGTCGCAATCGCCCTGCTGGCGCCGGGTCAACATGCTCGAGCAGTCGGGGGTGATCCGCAAGCGCGTGGTGCTGGTCGACCGCCACAAGGTCGGCCTGCGCGCGCAGGTCTTTGCCCAGGTCAAGCTGTCGGCGCATGGCCGGACCCATCTTGCTGATTTCGAGACCGCGATTGGCGATATTCCCGAAGTGATCGAATGCTATGTCCTGATGGGCACCGTGGATTTCCTGCTCCGCGTGGTGACCGTGGACATAGAGGCTTACGAGAAGCTCTTTTTTGAAAAGCTTTCGCGGCTTCCCGGGGTGCAGGAAATCACCTCAAGCATTGCATTGTCCGAAATCAAAAGTTCCACCGCTCTCCCCGTTCATCTGGTCGACTGAAACAGTAATCGGAAGGTTCGGCGGTGCCTTGTTTTGATTGACGCAGCCATCCAGGGCACATGGTTGTGCTTTTAACCTGTCCATCCGCAATTTTCAAACACGCAAGGTCAAAAGCACACGGCCCATTCTCTGTTTGCATCGACAATGGTCCCCAAGCCCAAAGGAGGGGAAGGCCACGGTCTCACTCGAAGGTGAACATCGAGCATAAAGACGCAATTGGTCGACCATCCGTAAGCCCAACAAACGCATGAATTTTCTGATTTGGAATAATTCTCATTCTAGGCTACTAATTATTCAATTGAGTGCTTATGATTGGTTTTTTCGACAAATATGGAAATGCGGCTAGATAGGGATTGGGTTAATGAGCAATAGTTTCCGGCTTTCAAAATATGTGGCTTTCATTTTCTTTGTGCCATTTTCGTTCGCTGTCGCAGCACAGCCCCCGGAAAATCTTGATGCGCGAATAGAAGCCGTTCGGCAACAAGCTGGGGTCCCCGGCATGGCTATTGCGATTGTCGAGCAGGGCAAGGCCACGCTGGTCAAGGGCTATGGATCGCGCAAGCTCGGCGGGGAGAAATCGGTTGATGAAGCAACCATTTTCCCGACCGGTTCCACCGGCAAGGCGGTAACCGTCGCCGGGCTGGCCCTGCTCGCCGATCAGGGCAAAATTGGCTGGGATGACAAGGTGATCGACCATCTGCCCTGGTTCCGGATGTATGATCCCTATGTCACGCGGGAGATGACGATTCGTGATCTGCTGGTCCATCGCAGCGGCCTCGGCCTTGGGGCGGGTGACCTGCTGTTCGTGCCGCGGACCAATCTGACCCGCAAGGAATCGGTCCGCCGTCTGGCCCATATCAAGCCGGCGACCAGTTTCCGCTATGGCTATGCCTATGACAATATCCTCTACATGGTCGCCGGCCAGCTGATTGAGGAAGTCACCGGGCAGACGTGGGAAGAATTTACCGCGCAGCATATTTTTGCTAAAGCGGGAATGGACGACAGCACGGCGGCGAGCGAGCCGCGCTTTGCCACGGAAAACCGTGCCTTTCCCCACGCTCGAATGAATGGCGGCCTGCGCGGCGCCGGGGACCAGGAAATGCTCGATGAGCGCGATGAACTGGGTCGGACGGCAGCGCCCGCCGGCGGTCTGGCCATCAGCGCTCGCGACATGGCGACATGGCTCAAAATTCAGCTGGCCCATGGCGCGATGCCGGACGGCAAACGCCTGTTCAGTGAGGAAGCGTCGAAGGAGATGTGGACTCCGGTTGTGCTTCAGCCAATTCGCGATTCTGCCCCGGAGCTGGCCGCGACCCAGCCCAATTTCAGCGCCTATGCCCTGGGCTGGAACGTCAGCGACTATCACGGCGTGAAGATCGTATCGCATGGTGGCGCGGTCTTCGGGTTCCAGACCATCGTCGCAATGATCCCCGGCCAGGATGTCGGCTTTGCGATCATGATCAATTCCGAGGATGGCCAGGTTTTGCGCGGCTTGATGTTCGAGTTGCTCGACCACTATCTTGATGCGCCGAGAGCGGACTGGCCAGAAAAATGGGCGGTCTTGCGCCAGGAGCGTATCGAAAAAGGTCTCGCCATGCTGCAGTCTGCGCAGGCCAAGCCCGCCAAGGTCGGTCCGTCCCTGCCTCTGGATACCTATGCAGGAGAATATGTTGACCCCTGGTACGGCAAGATCATCGTCGGTCGCGACCAGCGCGGGCTGACCATCGATTTCACCTCGACCCCGCGCATGAACGGGCGGCTTGAACATTATCAATATGACAGCTTTGTTACCCGTTTGACCGACAAGACGATCGAACCGGCCACCGTGACATTCTCGCTGGATGCCGAGGGCGCGGTTGACCGGGTCACCATGAAGGCCCTCTCGCCGATCGCAGACTTTAGTTACGACTATCACGACCTGCTATTCCAGCCGGTTGCGGCCAAGAAGTGACAGGTCGACTAGCCTTCCCGACAGAAAGACAGATTGATGACCGGACCAATAAGCCTCGATGTTTCCACCGAGACCTTTCCCTTTCGTGAGCCGTTTCGCATTTCCGGCAACTTGTTCACAGAGACAGAAGTCGTTCTGGTACACCTGTCCGACGGCACCCATATCGGTCGCGGCGAGGCGGCGGGCGCCTATTATCTGGGTGACGATACAGCGAAAATGCTGGGGGATATCGAGAGCGTGCGAGCGCAGATCGAGGCCGGTGCGAGCCGCGATGAATTGCAGCAGCTGCTTCCACACGGCGGCGCCCGCAATGCCCTTGACTGCGCGTGGTGGGAACTCGAGGCCAAGGCAAGCGAAACCCCGGTATGGGAGCTGGCCGGTCTGGCGGCCGAGCCAAAGCCACTGCTTACCACGATCACCCTGGGGGCACAGGATCCCGAGATCATGGCAGAGAAAGCGGCGCGACTCACCGATTTCAAGGCGCTGAAGCTCAAGCTGACCGGCGATGCGGATATCGACTATGCCCGGGTTGCCGCCGTGCGAGCCGTCCGGCCGGAATGCTGGATCGGGGTTGATGCCAATCAGGGCTACGAGATTGATCGCCTTGCGGCGCTGGTCGATGTCCTGCTGGACAATGGCGTGCAACTGCTCGAGCAGCCACTAGCGCGGGGACGCGAAAGCGATCTGGACGGTTTTGAACGTCGAATGCCTTTTGCTGCGGATGAGAGCGCCTTGTCGCTGGCAGATGTCGACGCCATGGTCGGTCGTTTCGATGTCCTGAATATCAAGCTAGACAAATGCGGCGGCCTTACCGAGGGGCTCGCGATCGCACGGCGTGCCAAGAAATGGGGAATGGGCGTGATGGTCGGGAATATGATGGGCAGCAGCCTGTCTATGGCGCCTTCCTTCATCGTTGGGCAGCTTTGCGATGTGGTCGATCTCGACGGCCCGACATTTCTTCGGGAAGATCGCTCGCCAGCCGTGGAATATTCCGAGGGCAATATCTGGTGTCCATCCGAATTGTGGGGGTGGCGCAGTGCATGAATGATCACGCCCATATTCGATTGCCAATCCACCCACGAGATCAAGAATCCGATTGACTTTTTTCTTTATAGGCAATTAATGTCCTAATCAGGATAATCAATGTTAGGACTTCAAATGGGCAGGCAGACGGGATTGACGCGAAGATCATTTGTAACGGGTGCCGGGGGCGCTGCATTGGCGTTCCCGATGGTCAATTTCGGCTATTACAGCCTGAGCGCCGCCAGTTCCCGCCAATATTCCAAACGTGCTATGGATATTGTGGGAGAGACGCTGGTTATCGATATGCTGGCCCCGTTGCACATGGATTTCTCTCCCGATGCCAATACCAAGCCGCCGAGCAGGCAGGCGATTGCCGACTATAAGGCGAGCGGCATAACCGGCTTCCACAACGCATTCGGTTTGGGCGGCCCCGACGCCTATATGCATGCGCTGCGCTATTTTGCCAATTGGCAGGGTTATGCCGGCCGCAGCCCCGATGTTTTTGCGTTGATCGGGACCATGGCCCAGCTGGAGGAAGCCAAGGCGACCGGTCGTATTAGCGTTATCATGGGCGTGCAAAATGCCGATCATTTCCGAACGATCGAGGATGTCAAAACCTTCTACAATCTTGGCCAGCGTTGTTCGCAGCTAACATATAATAGCCAGAACCTGTTGGGATCGGGCAGCACAGAACGAGTTGACGGCGGCGTCAGCGACTATGGCGTTGAAATCATTAAGGCGATGGGCGAGGTCGGTATGCTCGTCGATGTGTCGCATAGCGGCGACCAAACGACGCTCGATGCGGTCAAGCTATCACCCGTTCCGATAGCATTTACCCACAGCAACTGTCGCGCCATTTCCGGTCATGTTCGCAGCAAGACCGATGAAGCGATCAAGGCGCTTGGTGACAAAGGCGGCGTCATGGGAATTGCCGGGGTCCGCCAGTTTGTCAGCAAGTCCGATCCGACAAATATCACCCATATTGCCGATCATATCGACCATGTCATAAAACTGACGGCGATCGAGCATGTCGGCATTGGCTCGGACTCCGATCTCTATGGCTATGATGATATGAAACCGGAACAGAACAAGATGCTGCGTTCGGCCTATAAAGGCAGCTATGCCTTTCGGGAGAAAATTGACGTTGATGGTTTTGACCATCCACTCAAGATGTTCGATCTCGCAGAAGAACTGCTTCGACGCAATTATTCCGACCAGAACATCAAGGCCGTGCTCGGAGGCAATTTCCAGCGTTTGTTGCGCGATACATGGAAATAACACACGCCAGTATCGGCTTTTCTAGGAATCTATCATTATGAATGCCCCCTCAACGTTCGCAGCCGGAACTACTCCTTTACTACCACAGCCTTATCTTGTGTTTCTCGGCGATACGACGGAGCCCGGTTATGCAAAGACCGCCTTTGGCTTGCGCGATTGGGCCCGTGATCTGTGCGTTGGTGAATTTGCATGCGCGCCAGACGCAGTCAGCGCCGGCCTTCCCGCGATGACCCCGGCCGAGGCGCGAGCGGCGGGGGCACGATCGCTTGTTATCGGGGTGGCCAATCCCGGCGGGGTCCTTCCCGAAAGCTGGATATTGGCACTGGTGGAAGCACTGGATGCGGGGCTGAGTATCGTTAGCGGGCTGCACGCGCGCCTGAAAGACGTGCCGGCCCTGCGTGAAGCGGCAGCAAGATCAGGGCAAAAGTTGATTGATGTGCGGATCCCGCCTGAGAATATTGTGGTTGGTTCTGGCCGAAAGCGAAGCGGAAAGCGACTGCTTGCCGTTGGGACAGACTGTGCGCTTGGAAAAAAATATGCGGCGCTCGCTATTGCGCAGGCGTTTAAAGAGCGAGGGATCAGCAGCGATTTTCGTGCTACGGGTCAGACCGGTATCATGATTTCCGGTGGAGGGATGCCGATGGATGCGGTAATCTCTGATTTCGAAGCGGGCGCAGCGGAAATGCTCAGTCCCGATGCGCCAGACGATCACTGGGATGTTATCGAGGGGCAAGGATCGCTCTATCATCCGGCCTATGCCGCTGTCTCGCTCGGCCTTTTGCACGGTAGTCAGCCTGATATATTTGTGGTCTGTCACCATCCTGGACGCAAGACCATTCTTGGTCTGCCTGATTTTCCGCTGCCAACGATTGAGGAAGTCATTGATCTTAACGTCACACTGGGCAAGCGCACAAATCCCTCCATTCGCTGCGGCGGTGTTGCGTTCAACACAGCGGACCTTTCCGCCGAGGAGGCCGAAGCGCTGATGGCGCGTGAGAGCGCACGACTTGGCCTGCCTGTGGCCGACCCGATACGCAAAGGCCTGGCCTTTGAAGCGCTAATAAATTCTTGCCTGAGCGACAATTGATGAAAGTCGGGGCAGATGGCAAAAAGGCAAGCTTTTTCCAGCGCTTTCTGCTCCCCGGCTTCGCATTCAAGGGCTTTGTCATCGGCGGTGGCTATGCCACAGGCCGTGAGCTTGCGGAGTTTTTCCTGGTCAGCGGTCCTTGGGGCGGCCTTGCAGGCATGGTTCTGGCAATGGTTCTGTGGAGCCTGATCTGCGCTGCGACCTTTGCCTTTGCCCAGGCATTCCAAACGTTTGATTATCGCAGTTTTTTCGCTGTGCTGCTTGGGCGCGGATGGATAGTTTTTGAATTCGCCTATGTGCTCTTCATCATTCTGGTCGTGGCGGTTTTTGGAGCGGCGGCGGGAGAAATTGGCGCGGCGATGTTCGGCTTTCCTGTCATGGTGGGGACGATCGCGCTTGCGCTTTCGATTATTGCGGCCACAGCTCTCGGCAACACATCGGTTGAAAGGCTTTTCAAGTTCGCAACCCCATTCATCTACTTCGTCTATGCCATTTTCATGATTCTTGCCTTCACCAGTTTTGGCGAAAGGATCACCGATCATTTTTCGCTCTCCACGTCTGCTGGAAACTGGGCGTTAGGCGGCCTGACCTACGCCAGCTATAATGTCGTCGGTGCTATCGTCATTCTGCCACTTCTTCGCCATCTTACCAGCCGCCGCGATGCAGTGGTTGCTGGTCTTGTCGCCGGACCGCTCGCCATGTGGCCTGCGATTGTGTTCTTTATCTGTATGATTGCGTTTTACCCTGGCATTGAGGCAGAGACGCTGCCGTCTAACTTCATGCTGGAAAAACTTAACAGCCCACTGTTCCAGATAGCTTTTCAGTTCATGATTTTCACGGCACTTCTGGAAAGCGGGGTTGGTGCTATCCACTCGATCAATGAACGCGTCGATCATGTCCTTATGACGAGGCGCGATATCCGTCTTGGCACCGGCGCCCGTATAGCCATTGCGGCGATGATCCTGATAGGCTGCATTTTCGTGGCGGACCGTTTTGGCCTGATCGCTCTCATTGCCAGCGGCTATACCGCGCTCGCCTACATATTCATTGGCGTTTATATATTGCCGCTAATGACGATTGGCATTGTGAAGCTCTATAAAAATGCCGCCACGCTATCTGCCAGGCCAGCCGCCGATCACCACAATCTTTCAGCCGATTAATCGTCTGATAGTGCGGCACTTGGCAAGGCGTGAACCCAGGGGGAGCAGGCGGAAAGATGCAGCTTTGAACTGGAGCATTAAAATATGGATAAAGAGATGTTAAAATGAGGAAATCACTTCTGGCCTGTCTTCTGCTCGCAGGCTGCGCCTATCCGCAGACCTCCCCGTCCACGCCCAAAAATTTGCACGACGGGTTTCTGGTGCTGGATAGCCACCTTGATGTGCCGATGCATTTCGCAAGGGAGGGCTGGAGCTTTGCCGACGCACCCACGCTCGAAAATGATGTGGTTCAGCTCGATATTCCGCGCATGGCTGCGGGCAATCTGGATGGCGGTTTTTTCACCATATATACGGCCCAGGGCTCGTTGACCGACAAGGGCTATGCGGACGCACGCGACTTTGCCTTGAGGCGGTCTGACGAGATCGACGCGATGCTGGCGCAGAACGCAGACAAAATCTTGCCCGCCCGAACCGCTGCCGATGCCTTGCGTATCAGCGCAGAGGGAAAACTGATCGCCTTCAAGAGCATGGAAAACAGCTATCCGCTGGGCGAGGATCTGGGCCTTTTGCAAGAATTTTATGATCGCGGTGTGCGGATGGCCGGGCCGGTGCATTCGGCAAATAATCAGTTTGCTGATTCCTCCGGTGACGGTCCGAAATGGAACGGGCTTAGCCCGTTGGGCCGTGAATGGGTGAAGGAGATGAACCGGCTGGGCATGGTTATCGATGGCAGCCACGCTTCTGACGCGGCATTTGACCAGATGGTTGCACTGTCAGAAACGCCGCTTCTCCTGTCTCACACAAGTCCCAAAGCGCTTTCGGACCTTCCGCGCAATCTGGATGATGTGCGTATTCGCAAACTGGCTGCATCGGGCGGTGCGATCTGCGTATCGACAATTTTTCTGTCGCCGATGAATCTGCCGCCAGCCAAAGCGGAGGTTTTTGGCAAGCTAGGCCGAATCGCCAGCATGTCCTCTGCCGAGCAGGCCCAGTTTGTCAAAGACTGGAACGCGCTTGAGAAGTCAGAGCCGCTATGGGCGGTCGATTTTGAAGAATATATGGCGGCGGTCCTGCACGTCATCAAAGTCGCGGGAGTCGATCACACCTGTTTTGGAGGAGACTGGGACGGCGGCGGCGGTTTTGAAGGGTTCAGCGATATTACTGCCCTGCCTAAGGTTACCGAGCGACTGAAACAGGCAGGCCATACTGATGCTGACATAGAGAAAATGTGGAGTGGAAATATGTTGAGGATCCTTGAAGCGGCGAATGCCGCACGGGAGCAATAGCGGCGCAATCGCGCTGTTCGAAGACTGTGAAACCGGGAAATAAAAACGGGCTTTCAGATATACTGAAAGCCCGTTTTTATTTGGATCATCGGATTGATGAACGCGCGGCTGATTCGCGTTGGTACTCTGGCCTAGTAATTGACGGTCATGGCCATCAGCTTGAACACAACGGCACAATATAGGACCATCAGGGCAGCCAAGAACAGCAATATGTTCCATAGCTTTGCCGTCCAACGCCGAGCATCACGCCAAGTCAAAAGCATGTTCCAGCCGGTAACAAGGACCGCACCGACGAACGCTATCAATCCGGCGATTTGCAGAAGCCACAACCAGCCGTCAAAAGCACCCGTCATTGTATTGAGGTCGCTGAACATCATGGATATCGCGACCGCCCACCCGATCAGCACAGCCAGAACCAGCAGGGCAAATATCCGGGTCAATCTATAGGCCAGGCGAGCTTTTCCGGTAACAGCAAGGGGAACCGCATATTTGCGCCGAACCAGTGCGGCCACCGGCCACAACAGGAAGGTCAACGCCAATATGCCAAGACTGGCGTACAGCAGCGGCATTATCCAGCTGGGGGACTTGTGCGCGGGGATAGGCTCGAATACCATGAAGGGTGAGAACGGATCAACGCTCCAGCGGACGACTTTTCCGTCCTCGACGATGGCAGCAAGACGGTCTTCGCTGTTCAGGTCGCGCCATACAAAAGGCGCAATCTCGACCCAGTGGCGCGGTGCTCCACCTTTGCCAAGCAAGCTGGGGATTACCAGTTCACCATCGGGACCAATCGAAACCTCCATTTGTCCCAACAGCCCCGTCACGCCAAGGAAGCTGGATTGTGACCGCCGACTCACTTGCCAGTTGCCTGCCATCATTTCGGCATGTTCCTTGGCAAGTTCCGGAGCGACTTTTCCGTTGGCGGTTGTTCCGTCATCAGGCCCATTTTTGGGGTCGCTCGGGAAATAACGGTCGGCGAAATCCTCAAAAACCGCGTTGCGTAAGGTACCGGAGGCTCCCATCCTGCCGCCGCCGTTAAACGACACATAGAAACCGACATTTTCGTTCATGAACAGATGAAGTGAGGAATGAAATCCCTGAGTGTCACCGAGATGAGCGATAACTTGCCGCCCATTTGTGTTGGTTTCAAAAAAGCCAAGCTCCATGCGATTGAGCGGCGGAATAACCGTCAGAGGGCTATTGTGCATCATTTGGGCGGTTTCAGCACCCAGGATCCGCTTCCCGTCCAACTCGCCTTTTTGCAGGTGCGCTATCATGAAGCGCGCCATATCGGTGCCGGTCGATGATAAAGACCCTGCCGGATAGGGCCCGACCAGTTCAAATTCTATCGGGTCTTCCGACGCACGGCTGTATCCGGTCGCCATATGCTCTGTGAATTTGTCGGCAAGCGGCTGACGGAATGTGGAATTGTTCATGCCCAGAGGAGCAAAGATATTCTGATCCACATAATCGTTAAATGGCTTGTTCGACACGCGCTCAACAATATATCCGGCGAGGGCTGTTCCCCAATTGGAATAGGCCGGGGTTGTTCCCGGATCAAAGATACGGTCCGGCACCCATTGTTTCAGATATTCCTCAAGCGACATCAGGTTTTTCGGATCACTCATGATCAGATATTTTACGGTTTCCTCGAACCCTGCAGTATGCGTCATCAAATGCCGCATCGTCACGGGTTTATCGCCGCGTGCAGGAATTTTGAAATCCAGATAAGTGTTCACGTCGGCGTCAAGGTCGATGTTGCCCTTTTCAACCTCTTGCATGACCGCGGTCCATGTCACGAGTTTGGACACGGAACCCGGCCGGAACAGGGTCTTGTCGGGGATGACCGGTGTGCGTTTTTCGACGTCGGCATAGCCATAGCCCCGCGCCGTCAGAATTTCTCCATCCTTTACGACCGTAACCACGGCACCGGGGATATCACCGCTATTGAGCGCATAGGGCATATAACCATCAAGCCAGGCATCGAGGTCGTTCTTGCTGAGTTGTGCCGCTCCCTCCTGATGTTGATCCGTGATCTGACCCTCAGCCTCTGTTGCCGCCTGAGGGGTGAGCGGTGACGGCGGCAGCAATATATCCTGCCCCTGTCCCAATTGAGTCAAGCTCAGGCCGCCCTGACCCAGCATGATACTGCCGAGCAACGCGGCTGCGCCAAAGGCCATTATCTTTATGGAATCCATAAATCCCCTCCCTGCAAACAGACATTGATGTTTGAACTTTGTACCAAAATCGGAAATACTATCCTAATTGGAAAATCAGTCAAGTATGTTAATTATGGCCGCTTTTATTGCTAGAGTGGACCCATTATTCCCGACATAGTGCCCAATAAGAAAACAGTTGCCAATCAGGATTACCAATGAAATTATGCCTTTGGCTAGATTGACTGCCTTGGCGGCAATTGGGGGAGATCAGATGAAAATTCAGAAATATCACTCGGCGTGGATCAGCTCCGTCAGGATTATGGGGTGTGTTGCGTCCGCGGCTATCCTGACCTTTGGCACGATATCCATTGGCTCGCTTTCGCCGGCACTGGCCGAAACAACTGTGGCGCCGGTTGCCGTGCAAGCGGAAGCGCACGCTTATTCGAACGAGGATGTCATGATCCCCATGCGTGACGGTGTAAAGTTGCACGCACAGATATGGCGTCCCGCCGATCAGAAGACCGATCTTCCCATCATCATGATGCGCTCTCCCTATGGGTTCAGCAAAAAAGGGATTGCGGATGCGCTAAAGCGAGGCGGTTCTTACGGTTATCTTGCCGCAGATGGTTATGTTTTTGTTTTTCAGGACATTCGCGGCCGGTTTAAATCGGAAGGAAAATATGTCACGCTGCGCCCGAGAAAAACCACCGCCGATGGCATTGACGAGTCAACCGATACCTACGACTCCATTGACTGGCTCGTCAAAAACCTGCCCCAGATTAATGGCAAGGCGGCTGTAACCGGAGTTTCCTATGGGGGCTGGACTGCGGCGATGGCGACCATTGAGCCTCATCCGGCGCTGAAAGCTGTATCGTCGCAAGCTTCGCCCGAGGATATGTTTATTGGCGACGATTTTGCGCATAATGGTGCGTTTCGGCTGGACTATGCCTGGTCATGGGTGACAGCGCTTGAATCCGACGGCAAGACCATGAAACCTTTCAAGTTCGGAACCGATGACGCCTATGCCTGGTATCTTGGCCAAAACAATCTCGCCACGCTAGATGAGCAGCATCTGGGGCGTAAAGCGCCCAGTTGGCAGAATTTTGTCGAGCATAAGAATTATGACGACTATTGGAAGCGTTCGCGTCCTTCGCATATGATGCCAGCGAAAGTTTCTGTGCCCAATCTGATAGTCGCGGGTTGGTATGACCAGGAAGATTTTTACGGTCCGCTGGAAATCTACAAGAATCAGGAAAAGGGGGATGACAACGGATTGAACTATCTTGTCGTTGGCCCTTGGAACCATGGCGGGTGGCGAGGGGAAGGATCAAGCTATGGCCCCTTTGAGTTTGGTGCGAAAACGGGCGACTATTTCCGATTACATGTGGAATTGCCGTGGTTTCAATATTGGCTCAAGGGAAAAGGCAAGCTCAATCAACCCGAAGCACTGGTGTTCCAGACGGGCAGTGACCAGTGGCAGAAGCTTGGCTCATGGCCTTCCAAAGAGAAGGCCGTTGCCCGCAAGCTTTATTTGCGCGCGGGCGGCAAATTGTCTTTTGAACCACCGCAAGCTGGGGAAGCATCGACCGCTACATTTGTTTCCGATCCGGCCAACCCGGTACCGTATCGGCAGCGCACTGATATCAAGCCGTTCATGACCAAAGGTTCAACATGGTCCACCTGGCTCGCGGACGATCAATCACCTTTTTCCAAACGCAATGATGTGCTCTTGTGGGAGAGTGATCCGCTGCCTGCAGACATCACGATTTCCGGCGATGTTGCGGCAAATCTTTTTGCCAGCACCACTGGCAGTGATGCAGATTGGGTGGTGAAGCTGATCGATGTTTATCCTGCAGATGAACATACGCCCGCCGAGCTGCGCGGGCGGCAACGAATGATTGCCAATGATGTGTTCCGAGGCCGCTTCCGCAAGAGCTATGAAAGTCCTGAACCGTTGAAGCCGGGTGCTGTGCTCGATTACAATATCGACCTTCATTATGCCTCACATGTTTTCAAGAAGGGTCACAAGATCGCCGTTCAGGTTCAAAGCAGCTGGTTTCCGCTCATCAGCCGCAATCCCCAAACCTGGGTCACGAATATCCTTCGCGCAAAGCCGGAGGACTTCAAGGCCCAAACGCATAGCATTTATCACACACCAGAAAATGCATCTGCTATCTCAGTTGCAGTGATGGAAAACGATAAATAACCGCCAATGATCGGATGCAAATAAGAGGACAACCAGCAAATGAAAATGAAGACTCTAATTGCAGCTGCGCTGTGCACGGTTCCGACGACGATCGCTTTTCCAGCTCCAGTTGCGGCTCAGGATTATTCCAAATATAGCGATGAGGCGTTGAAAACCGAATTGGCCGCCAGTGCCGATGCAAAGCTGGCGGTCCTGGTGCCGATGCGCGACGGGGTCGGTTTGTCGACCAACATATATACCCCGAAAAAGGGCAAGGGGCCGTTTCCGGTCATCCTTTGGAAAACACCTTATAGTGAGCATGATATCAAGGGCGGAACGCTGCGCTACGCCGTTCGGGCGGTGGAGCGGGGTTTTGTGTTCGTTGTGCAAAATGAGCGGGGCCGCTATTTTTCCGAAGGGGAGTATGAAATTCTCGGAAAGCCGCAAACTGATGGCTATGACACGTTGAGCTGGCTTGCGGCGCAGGAATTTTCCAACGGGAATATTGGTACCCTCGGTTGCTCGTCCTCTGCGGAATGGCAGCTGGCGCTCGCTGGCATGGACCATCCGGCGCACAAGGCGATGGTGCCGATGTCGGCAGGAGCCGGTATTGGCAAAGTGGGCAGATTCCAGGAGCAGGGCAATTGGTATACGGGAGGCGTCCCGCGCAGCCTTTTCATCCCTTGGCTGTACAATGTCGACAATCCGCTTCGCGCACAGATTCCTTCTGGTCTGGATCAGCCAACGCGCGCCCGGATTGCGACCTATAACAGCCTCGCCGCGACCAAACCGAAAGTGGACTGGAACAAGCAAATAAGGCATCTTCCGGCCGCCGATATATTGACCGATCTCGATGAACCGGAAGGCACGTTCGAAACGCTGATGGCGCGCACGCCCGGAGACCCGGCCTGGCGCGAAGGCGGGCTGTATCATGAAGACATGGGGTGGGGAGTTCCCAGCCTGTGGTTCAATTCCTGGTATGACGTGTCGATCGGCCCCAATATGGAATTGTTCAATCACGCGCGCGCGGCGGGCAAGGACAAGGAAACCCGGGACAACCAGTTTGCGGTGATCGCCCCGGTCGTGCATTGCGGCTACAGCAAGCTCGGCCCCGACACGGTGGTCGGAGATCGCGAAATGGGCGACACGAGCTTTGATGTTGAAGGCGCAATATTCGGCTGGTTCGACCGCTGGCTCAAGGGCGACCGGAAAGCCTTTCCAGCGACCACGCCCCCCGTGCGATATTTCAACATGGGTGAGAATCAATGGAAGGCGGCTCAGCAATGGCCGCCTGCGAGCGTCCAGAATGTTCGCTTCTATCTGCGCAGCCAGGGGCATGCCAACAGCCTCTATGGCGACGGCAAGCTGAGCACGGACATGCCGTCGAAAAACGAGCCGAGCGACAGATATCGCTATGACCCCTTGAATCCGGTCCAGACCGTTGGCGGGGGTGACTGCTGCAATGGCGGAATAGTGATCCCGGGCGCAGCCGATCAGCGCATTATCGAAGCGCGCAACGATGTGCTGGTTTATACCAGCGATCCCCTGGAAGCGGCGCTGGACGTCACCGGTTTCGTCGATGCCGTGCTCAAGATATCATCAAGCGCGAAAGATACGGATTTTGCCGTGAAGCTTGTCGATGTCGCACCCGATGGTACCGCCTGGATCATCGGCGACACCATCCAGCGCGCACGCTATCGGGATGGATATGGCGACGAGAAACTGATGAATCCGGGACAGGTCTACACGATCAAGCCGACACCGATGACCACCAGCGTCCGCTTCGGCAAGGGTCATCGTATCCGCGTGGAGGTTACTTCGTCCAACTTCCCGAAATTCGTTCGCAATCTCAATGGCGGAGGAGATACTGCAACCGAAAGCAAGGCAATCGTCGCCGACAACGAAGTTCATCATGACGCCGGAAATCTCTCCTATATCGAACTGCCGGTGATCAAATAGACGGGGCGCAATCGCCGGTCCCGGGTCCACCGCGGGGCAGGATCCCATGGACAGCGCACTCGACAAAGAGAACTCGAAAAAAAAGGCGGTCAGTTGTCACTGACCGCCTTTTTCTGATTTATAAGGGATAAATCAGAATTTCGCCTTGGCACCGACGGAAAAATAGGTGCCAATCACATCATAATGCGGGTTGCCTTGGGGGGATAATGGCGGCTTGTTGTCGAACAGATTGTTCACATTGCCCGAAAGCGTGAACCGGTCATTGACCTTGAACCGGATGCCCAGATCCACATACATTTCTGCATCGGTCTTGTTGTTGACCAGATTGGTCAGCAAATGGTCATAGAGCCCGCCGTCGACATAGCGGATACGGACATCGGTTCCGAATTCGTCATTGTCGTAACCCGCGCTCAACGTACCGCGCCATTTCGGTACGCCATTTGCAGTTCCCGATCCTACGTCACCGGCGGTGTCGTTGCGGTTCAGGCCGGTATCGAAAACAAATTTGTCCACATAGGATGCAATCGCCCTGATTCTCAACGACCCGTCAAATATCGGCTGGGCATAGGCGGCTTCAAAATCAATTCCGCTCGTTTCGAAGCGGGCGATATTTTGAAAGTTAGCCAATACTTGGGTGACCGTACCGGTGCCGTCGCGGGTTATGCGCGAGCAAGCGTCGGCGCTGCCCTGTTTGCAGGCGAGGGTCAGGTTTGAGCCGCTCAAGGTCGCGATTGCGCCGTCGACGCTGATATCATAATAATCAACAGAGAACCGGAAGCCCGGCAGGAAGGACGGAGATACGGATCCGCCAAAAGTCAGCGTGCTGCTTATTTCGGGTTGCAGATCCGGGTTGCCGCCTGTGAAAGTGGTGACGAGCGCCGGATTGGAATTATAGGCCGGATTGGCAGCGAGACGACCTTCTGAATCCTGATCAACCAGCGGTCTGACATTGATCGACCGAAGGGAGAAAAGTTCGTTGATCGAAGCCGAACGGATATCGCGTGAGCGAGTAACCCGCAGGAGTACATCATTGAACAACCGGGCCGTACCGCCAGCCTTCCACGACCAGATGCCGCCGCTCGAACTATAGTCCGAATAGCGTGCCGCGCCGTTGAAATCGAGGGCGAACTTGTCTTCGATATTCAGCAAGGGCATCGCAATTTCTGCAAAACCTTCCTTGACGTTAAAGCCACCGGACAGGTCAGTTGTGAAAAGCGGAATACCAAAACCGCCCGCCACCGTTTCCGGCGTGCGCGTTCCCACAAGTTCTTCCCACCGCGCTTCGACACCCACAGCAATAGTGACCGGTCCGGCCCACAGCGAGAACAAGTCACCCTGAACCTCGGCACCCAGCGAATCGAGCTTGCTGGTCGAGAAGGAGCGTTGGGTTCCTGTGACATAATCGAGTGATGCCGCGGAGGCATTGTTCTGACCGAATGGATTCAGCGGCGAACAGGCGGGATCATCATTTGCTGTCGATGCATCGGCATTGATGGCACAAACAATAGCACCGCCACTGACGACCGCATTGACTGCGTTATTGAAATTGGATGCCAAACGGGCATTTCCAAATGTCTGATCGCTATCAACTTCACCATGGCTGTAATGGGCGCTATATTTGAAGCCATTTCCAAAGGATCCATCGATTCCGATTGCGCCTTCCTTATTCTCACGGATGCCGTCGAATCTGGCCATCAGCAGATCATCAAACAACCGATAATAGCTGAAGCTGGTTTCGCCGGCGCCAGCCAGTTGCGCGCGCATGGCGGGAGACAAGAAGGGATTGTTCGACTGGATTGTCAGTGGTGGCACCAAGAAGTCGGGCAAAAAATCATAGTCGGATTCCGAACGGCCATAGGTGCCATCGATCCAGATTTTTGCATTGCCGATTTCATAGCTTGCCCGGGCATAGACGCTCAAGCGCTCAACCGGGGTCGAAACGATAATATGATCGTAAAGCCCGACGGCGTCGCTTCCGCCAACACCTTGAGCATTGGGGCCGTCAAACCGGCGGAGCGATCCGTCGGGGTTAAATGTCTGTCCGGCAAAAATCCCGGAAGTGATAAGACCACCGCCGCCACTGATACCAAAGGGCAGAGTGTTGACATCACGCACCAATTCCAGCCCCCCCGCTACCGGAATAAAATTGGCGCTACCAAGATTTTCGCGAGAGTTACGGTCCAGAACGCCTTTGTCATTCACATATTCTGCACCTATCATTACATGACCGGCACCATCGGCAAAGGACGTACCATAGCTTCCTTCAAAGCCATAGCGCGCACCATCTCCGCGGGAAGAAATTCCGTAATCCGCACCAAGCGACAAGCCGTCGAGCTCATCGTTGAGAATGATATTCACCACCCCGGCCACTGCACCCGAACCCCATGCCGCGGATGCCCCGCCGGTTACGACCTCGACTCGGGAGACCAGGCTTTTCGGTACGAAGTTAAGATTGTTGTCCCCTGCAAATCTCCGGCCGTTTACAAGTGTCAGGGTACGATTGGTCCCCAAACCACGAAGATCCGCCGGGGCCGTGCCGCTGCTGGTATTGCCGACAGACACTGTCGGAGTGACGGTCGGGCGAAATTGGGGCTGATCATTCAGGACCTGCTGGATGCTGGGTCGATCCCCCAAAAGAAGTTCCTCTGCCCCTATGACTGTTGTAGGTGTGGGCTGGTCAAATCCCGCCTTGTCGATCCGCGAGCCGGTGACGACGATCGTTTCGGCCGTGTCTTCCTTGCTGTTCTCTGAATCTGGCGCTGTTTGCGCATTTGCAGCGGACGTACTCAACAGGGCGATCGCCACTGCGCTTTTATAACCACCCTTCAGGATGGCATTCTGCGTATTCTTCAGATTAACGGTCATGGTTCTTACTCCCTCATTTTTGAAGAATTATTGCCCGTACCAACCTCAAATTTTCATAATAGGACAATATTCTCATTTCTTCATGATTTGCACAGCCGCAACAAATTCGCAATATAAATTATCAGATATCTCGATTCTCGATGATTTTGCTTGGTTTTCTGGGGTAGCGAGGTCGGGATTCGTCATTTATCCATGAAGCCACTAAATTGGCGCGCTATCTGGATCATGCCGCTTTTCTGTTGGGGCTCCGCATGGGATGAATGAGCGATCTCGAGCCATGGATCCCCTGAAAATGCGCAAAGTGGCCAGTTTTCAGTCCGTTGACAGAAACTGGCAATTCTGCCAGACGATCCTGATTAGAGAAATATTGAGAAAGGCTGGTCTATGTCCCTGAAATTCATGCGAGTGCTGCCATCTGTGGGGCATCGCATCCTTTTTGCAATGGCACCGGTCTTGCTCCTTCCTGTTCAGGTCAGCGCCAGCAGCCCGCTGCCTGAAGCCCCGCCGATCGCCGCTATCGATACTATCGAACGGGGCAGTCTTGAAACGCTCCCCGCGTTCATCGATCAGATGGTGGCAAAACAGCTCAAGACCAGTGAAGTTGCCGGTGCGGTCGTAACGGTCGTTTACGACGGGAAAATATTCGCCAACAGCGGATATGGTTTCAAAAATATCGAGGCGGCCGTTCCCGTCGATCCGGACGCCACGCTGTTCCACCCCGGTTCTGTTTCCAAACTCTTCACCTGGGTGGCGCTGATGCAGCAGGTCGAGGCCGGCAAGGTTGATCTCGACGCCGATGTGAACAGCTATATCGACTTTGAAATACCGCGGAACGGCTTCGCACCGATCAGGGTGCGCGACCTGTTTTCGCATCGGCCCGGGATGAGCGATATCAGCGGCTTTATCGTCTATGATGCCGAGCAGTTGATGCCCTACAGCGAATGGATGAAGGCAAAGGTGCCGCGTCGTGTCTGGGAGCCCGGTGTCGAAACGGCCTATTCCAACTTCGGCGCCACCCTTGCCGGATATATTGTCGAGCGGGTTTCGGGGGAAGCTTTCGATGACTATACCAAAAATCACATATTCCTGCCCCTCTGCATGACATCGACCAGTTTCTCGGAACCGCTGGACGGAAATTTGGCCGAAAATATGGCGACCGGTTATAAGGTCGAGGATGGCAAATTCATTGCCAAGGGGCCCGAATATCTCGGCCTGGTGATGCCCGCGGGTTCCGCGGTCTCCACAGGCAGGGACATGGGCCGGTTCATGCTGGCGATGCTGAATGGCGGTACCCTGGATGGCCGACAGATATTGAAACCGCGATCGGTCAGGCTGCTGCAAAGCAATTCCGCAGCCAATGCGCCACGGCTGGCCGGGATGGCGCATGGTTTTCTTGTCGAGCGGGAGGATAGCCCGCGGCTTGTCGGTCATTCCGGCAATACGGTGGATTTCCACTCCGATCTGGTCATCGCGCCGGAACTGGGCTTCGGCTATTATATTTCCATGTCCGGCGGCGAGGGGAGTTCCGATGCCCGAACCGTACTGTCCAGGGCGATCACCGGATATATGTTTCCGCAAACGCCTACTGCCCGCTGGAGCGGAGAGGCGGAGACAGCTCCGTTGGGCCGCTATCGTTCCAACCGTCGCGACTATAGCAAGGTGCCCAATCCCGATTATGACATTATCGTAACCGCCGAGGGACCGGACAGTCTAGAGTTTACCGTGCAGGGCAAAAAGTCGATCTGGGAACGGATCGGTCCGCATCTCTATGAAAAGGTTACCGATGTGCCGGAAGGCGGCCCCTATGATCGGGTAGAATTTTACCAGACAGACCGCGGTTCCCGTCTTTCCTTCTCGTCTGAGCCGTATACGGCCTATCATTTAGTTGGCACGAAGTGATCATAGACGCAAACCCATTTCGGCAATCCAGCGGGCCGCTGGTTGATGAGGGGGGAGCCAATAAAAATGGCTCCCGTCATGGAAGATTGCCTGTTACTCGCCGAAGCTGTTCTACCGGAGGATGTGCCTGCTTCTTTGCTAGAATTTTTGCGTCGGTTACTTGTAAAATGAAAGCCTGCTTTTGGCGTTTCTCAGAATTCCGTTTTGGCTGCGGAGCAGAGGTTTAAGTTGACTAAGCAGATTCAATATTGTCAGAGACAGAAAGAGTAAATTAAAGGTCATTATGCTCGCTTCTGACGTAACATTGGGGTCCATTCTTCGAAATCTGCGCCAGACCAATGGCTGGACGCTCAAGCAGATGAGTGCGAAATGCGGCATTCCGCTCTCCACTCTGTCGAAGGTCGAACATGACCGCCTGACATTGACCTACGACAAACTGCTGCAGGTTAGCCAGCGGCTTGGTATTCGAATGTCCGAACTGTTCGCCGAGAACAGCGAACCGGAACGGCCATCGATCATGGCGCGGCGCAGCATCGGTGAGATTCAAAGCTCGGTCCGCGTGGAAACCGCGAATTACGATTATTATTATCTATGCACCGAACTGCGGCAAAAGCGCATGATACCGGTGATCACCAAGATCAGGGCAAAGACTCCCGAAGAATTTGGATCGCTCGTGCGACACGAAGGTGAAGAATATATCTATGTGCTCAAGGGCCGGATAATCGTTCACACGGAATTTTATGATCCGGTCACATTGGATGAAGGCCAGTCGATCTATATTGATGCGAAAATGGGCCATGCCTATCTTGCCGCCGATAGCTGCGATGAGGCCGAAGTACTCGGGATCATGTCCAGTCCGGATGACGAACTGATGCAGTCATTGCTCTCCATTCACGAAGAACAGAAAAAACTCGAAAAACTCTAGGTTCTGCGTGATCGTGGAACCGTGGCAATCATCCTGCAGGCGCGATGCCAGACCCTTTGGCAGATTATCCTCCAGTGAATCTGGAATAGATCTGCCGGCTCCGAGACCGTATTAAACGGAACGGGAGCCGGCCAGACTTGAATCAATTCAGCAAAAGCGGAATTCAGCGAACCTCGGTATAGACATATTCGTCCTGGGCATCGCGCACGGTCAGCGTCCGTGCCCCGTCAGCCTCACCGGCCAGCGCCGTCAAGCCGATGGCACCAGGCGCGACCGAGACGATGGAGATGCTGCCGTCCGGATTGACTTTGGTCGCAATCGGCCCTTCGATAAAGCCCGCATTCACCCATTTCGCGCCCTCCCGCTCGCTGACGGTTATCGTGCCGATCCCCGGACTTACATATTTGCTTGCCAGATTTGCGAGTACTGCCGCATCACCCGGCACGGTCAACTCCGCCCGCCGTTTTACATTTTGCGCCTCTATGCGCTGCGCCGACGCGACGATTTCATCGGCAGCTTCTGGCTTGCCATCATATAGAACTTCCATCAGACGCCGGAAAAACGGAGCAATCATGGCGGCTCCACCATCGGAATTGGTTAGAATAACCGCGCCGATATTGGCTCCGGGCAGCACAACGAAATTGCTGTGAAATCCCAGCAACGTGCCGCCATGGGTGACAACCGGGATACCCGATGAAATCTTTTCAAAAAGGCCCATGCCATACCAGCTATTTTCTCCAACCGGCACGCCGCGTTTGCGACGTTCGACCAGATTTTTCTCGCTAACCAGGCGCTTGCCGTCGGGGGTCAGGCCCTTTGATAATTCAAGCTGGACATAATGCGCCATATCGGCCGCCGTGGACCAAACGCCGCCTGCCGGGCGATGGGGATCGACAGTGAAATTGAAATCATTCGGTATCACCTCTAACGCACCATCAACATTCAAGCCGTGTGGCCGCGCCCAGTTACCAGTCATGGCTTTTTGATGGTCGAATGTTGTGTTGACCATCGACAACGGTTTGAAAATGCGCATATCCATTGCACGATCAAATGCCGCGCCCAGTTCCATATCCGGATAAACCAGCGCGCCCCCCAGATAGCCCGCCGCTGAAGCCATCAGATTATTATATTGGAACAACTCGCCAAAACCGCTGGTCGGATAGGATTCTGCCAGTTGTCGGAATGTATCTGTCGCCGGGGCGCCTTCATCGGCAAGAATAAAGGCGTAATCCTTTCGTGGCAGTCCGGTGCAGGCGCAAACTAGATGCCGCACCAGGGTTGATTTTGTCGTCTCGTCACTACCAAGCCGAAAGGCGGGATAAAGCGATGTCACAGGCGTATCCCAGTCGAGCATGCCGTCGTCTGCCAGTGTGGAGAGGAGAAGCGTTGCCATCCCCTTCGTATTGGACGCAACCATGAATTTCGTATTCTCGTCAACCGGTTCGGGTGAACCGAGCGCGCGTACGCCGACGCCGCCTTGCCAGACGACCTTGCCCTGATCGATCAGGGCGATTCCGACGCCCGGAACATCCAGCGTGCGGGCAGAGTCGGCCACGAATTGGCGGAGCATGTCAATGCGCTCGGGTGTCAGCGGGTGTGCGGTCTTGCCGGCGAAAGATTCGGCCTTATAGTCTGCCGGGCGCAGGCTTTCCCGCAGGATCGAAATCGCCGCGGAACGCTTGTTGGCCGTAGTATCCGCGCCATCGGTAATCATCACGGTCCAGGCGTCGTCTTTTCGCATCGCAAAAGCGGAAACCACCATTTTTTCGGTGGGCGAAGTTTCATAGCTTATGTTGGTCCGCTCGTCCCAGCCGTCTCTTGCAGTGGCCGCTGTTACAATGCGTATTTTGCGTTCTTGCGTATCGGGTTTATATGCCGACCATGCTTTCGCCGCAGCGGCCCGGGCATCCGGCGCATCGGCAACATTGACGACAGCCAGGTTCAGGTTTTTTTCCGGTGAGGTGAATATCGTGGCGGCACCCCGAGAGGCTGTCGTCCAGTCAGCGGGCGCAGAATAAATAGCGCCGGAATTTTCGGAATCCATATCTTGCGCATGCGCTGGTGCCTGCATCAGCACCGCCGCCGTACCGGCCGAGAGGCTCAGCGCCAGCAATGCAATTCCGGATTTTCTCTTGTGACGCACTTTCATTCGACCTCTCCTCTTGCTTGTAAATTCGGACTTATAATCCGCCCCTCCATAACGGAAAATGGCGGTCCCAATTTGTCCCATGCAGAATATATAGCTAAAGATATTTTCATATTAGGACAACATTTTTCTAAATCAACCAACATCAGCCGGTAATAGCCAGTATCCCGATGGCCCCCAGCCTTCCGCGCTGACGCGTCGCGCTTTTGTCGCCCAACCCTTCGACAATATTACCGCCTCTTGTCTGGAAGCTCTCCGGGTCGAGACGGCTATCGAAATTTCGGCTGCCGAAGTCCTTGCTGCAAACGCCCTTGGCGATGGATCACCTTGGCAATGTTTCCAGGTCTTTTTCTCGGACGGGGAACGGAGCATTCCGGTCGACTGGCATGGAACCTTCGCACCGGCAAGGCGTTAACAAATTATCGAAACAATGGAGAAATATCGGCGTACAAATTCGTCATCGACGCCGGGCTGCCCGCATTGGTAGCCGCTTGCGATGCAATCGCACCGGTCAAGTGGAAGCGGCTGTGGCTGATGGCGATGCACGGATATCGTAACATATAATCAACGGATACCCAGCCGAACAGGCGGGGGTTCGCAAAAGGAGGCCAGCGGTTCCATGAAAATAAAAAAAGATACTCTTCTTCTCATCGCAGATGGCGAAAAGGCATTGTTCCTTCGCAATATCGGTGATGCGGTCTACCCCAATCTGGAGGTCGAGAAAAAGAAGACCCAGGAAAATCCTCCCACGCGCGAGCAGGCCGCCAATCGCCGGGGGCGCATGTATGATGGAGCCGGTCACTCGAGCGGGACCGGTCAGATAGGTGGGGCGAGTCCGGCAGTCGGAAATACTCACAAAAGTGCCTTCGATGACACGGACTGGCACGAGCTGGCTAAGGAAAGATTTGCCAGCGAACTTGCCGACCTGCTCTACAAACGCGCCCATAGCGGCGATTTTGACGATTTGATCGTGGTCGCCACTCCCAATGTTCTGGGTGAACTGAGGTCGCATATGCACAGCGAGGTGACCCATCGAATAGTGGCGGAAATCGACAAGAACCTGACCAATCATCCGATTGATGAGATTGAACGATTGCTGCAATTGCACGAGCCGGGCTGATGATCCGCGGTGCCTGATTCCGGGGGGCGGATCATCAATCCAGCCGCGATAGGCAGCTGGCGCCTGGGGCGATGGTTCCTCAAACCCATTGCTTCTGTCCGCAGAACAGCGCTGCACGACGCCGTTCCGTCCCATGTTTTGTCTGTTGGGGGAACCGGGATCACGGCAGAGCGTTACATGGCATATGCCCCAGTCTGAAATGACCTTCACGAGATCGACGCCCGCAGAAGACCGAAACGCACGCTCCATGAACGGCGCGACACCGCCGTGGGATTTTTGCGTCCAGCCAGGTCCGGTGATCACCACCGCCATTCACGCTGGCCATGTGATTCGCAGCGAAATGCTTCCTTGGGTGGCGATAGAGGATCGGCACCGATTGCGCGAGGAAGACCCCCTGACCGACTATTTTCTGGCGGTCGGAGACAGCATGTTGCGCGCCAATCGTTCCCGTTTCGAAGTCGACCTGAACCGCCCGCGCGAAAAGTCAATTTCGACCGATCCCGAAGATCAGTGGGGCCTCAAGATATGGAAGAGCGACCTGCCCACCGATCAGATCGAGAAATCCCGAAGACTGCACGATCAATTTTACGCGATGATGCGGGATCATTGTGACGCGATGATCGCACGCTTCGGCCGGATATTGCTGCTGGATATTCACAGTTATAACCATCGCCGGGATGGGCCGGACGCCGATCCGGCGCCTGCTCCGGAAAATCCCGATATCGATCTCGGTGCCACCACCATGAACCACCGGATATATGGTGATTTGCTGGAGCGCCTTGCGCAGGATTTGCGCTCGGTTCCGGTTTGCGGGCGACGGCCGCATGTCGGGGTCAACGTGCGGTGGGAAGATGGCGGAAATTTTCCGGAATGGCTGCATCGGATTTACGGCGATGACGCTTGCGTAATCACGCTGGAATATAAGAAAATATTCATGGATGAATGGACCGGACAGGCCAATATCCTTGCCCTGCAACATCTGCGCGAGGGGCTGGCGAAGGCGGTCTCCGGTGCGCGCCTGTGCCTGCAAGAAATGCAGGGAAACATGTCATGAGCCGCCAGGATTATGCCGCAAGGCCGAAATCGGATGCGGGGCGGGGCAATCGGCTGTCGTTGGCAGCAGCGAGCATCGACGAAGAACTGGCCCGAATGGATGCCGAGGTCGACTGGCTGACGCGTCTGACCCCGGTCAATATCAACGCAATCAAGTCGGCCTTCATTGCGTCGGGTTACCGTGACATGCCGGATAGCGAATATGGTGAGGGGTTGATCAAGGATGCCCCGATGTTGAGACGCCAGCTCTTCGCGCTCCCGATCCAGGACATAGACAATCCGCTGATCGAGGCATTGTTGATCGAGAAGCAGCGTGAACTCGACCGCCAGATCGAACTGGTCCGCATGCGTGACCGCGACGGCTTCATACTGGCCAGCGTCGATCTGTTCGGCAGCGTGGATGAGCAGTTGCTGGAGCAGGCGCATGACATTCTGGCGAGCGTGCCGAGTAAAGCGGCAGACGAAGCCGACAGCGATGCCAATGCGGTGGCCCATGCCGGACGAAAAGCCACGGCTTTTTACGCATCGCAAAATCCCGATTTCCGCTGTGACGTAGTGATTGACCCCAATCCGGGCACAGCCCTTTATACCAGCTTTGGCAACCTGCACATCGCCACCGACTATCGCGTGCCCGCTTCACGCATCAATCCATTGATCCAGCATGAAATTGGCACCCATGCCGTGACCCGCCACAATGGCCGGTGCCAGCCGCTCCACACTCTCGCTGGCGGTCTGTCCGATTATGATGAACTGCAGGAAGGTCTGGCTGTCATGGCGGAATATCTGGCCGGATATCTGCCCGCCGACCGGCTCCGGATTTTGGCGGCGCGAGTGATCGCCGCGCATATGGCAGTGGAAGAATGCAGCGGCGCCGACATCTATGCCTGCCTTTTCGAGGAATTCGGGATGGACACCGATACGGCCTTCAACACCGCCTTGCGCGCCAAGCGGGGCGGCGGCCTGACCAAGGATGCGCTCTATTTGAAGGGCCTGTCGGAACTGCTCGCCTATCTCCACCATGATGGGGACATGGAGATATTGTTCCTGGGAAAATTCGCGCTGAAGCAGTTGCACAGTCTTGAAAAGCTGTTGGAGCAGGGCATTATCAGCCCGCCCGACATAATCCCCCAATTCCTGACCGATGCTGGCGCGCAGAAGCGCTTGCAGCGCGTCCGGTCGCTACCGCTCAATTCCCTCTATCAGGAAAGTCCAGAAGCATGACCGAACCAAAGATCCGGATTGGATTCGTTGTAAACGACGTTGCCACCGAGAAGGAAAATTACACCACCATCCGACTGGCACGAAAAGCCGCGGCTCGCGGTCATGATGTCGCCTTTATCGGGATTGGCGATTTCATCTATGACTGGCGCGGCACGATTTGCGCCATGGCCACGCTGGCTCAGAAAAAGCGATTCAAGAATGACAAGAATTTCCTCGCGCATCTGCAGGGCGACAATGCCAGCCGCGAGAGAATTGAACTGGAAGAATATGATATACTGATGATGCGCAGCGATCCTGCGGAGGAACTGGACACACGCAGCTGGGCGCCTTCCTCAAGCCTCCTGTTCGCGCAGATTGCGGCGGCTCATGGCGTCATCGTGCTCAATGATCCGAAGCATCTGACGGATGCGGTCAACAAGACCTATTTTCAGGGGTTTCCCGAAGAAATCCGGCCTGCGACGACCATTACGCGCGAACCCGCTGAAATTGTCGCCTTTCTGAAAGCCCATGACGACAAGGGCGTGATCAAGCCCTTGCAGGGGTCCGGAGGTCAGGGTGTTTTCATCATCGATGAAAACAACCGGCAGAATCTCAACCAGATCATGGAAGCCGTGATTCGTGATGGCTATGCGATTGTTCAGGAATATCTGCCCGCAGCCAGCGAAGGTGATCTGCGCATGATAACGCTCAACGGACGCCCCTTGCAGGTGGACGGCCAATATGCCTGCCTGCACCGGTTCAGCCAAACCGAGGATCACCGCTCCAATATTTCGGCTGGCGGCGGTGTCGAACTGGCGAAACCCGACGAGCGGGCGATGAAGGTCGCAGAAATTGTCGGACCGAAACTGATCGACGATGGCATGTATCTGACCGGGCTGGATATTGCCGGTGACAAGATGATGGAAATAAATGTCGATACGCCCGGCGGCCTGAACTATCTCGAAGATCTCAGCGAGGTCAATTTTTCAGGCGCGATACTCGACGATCTCGAGCGCAAGGTCAGGCTTCAGAAACAATATGGCGGAACGCTGAGCAACCGGCAATTGGCGGCCCTGTGACCCGGAGATATTGCCCTTGCAAGCCGACGAACCGCGGAGAAATCTGACCCTGCCTGGGGAGAATCATGAATAGGGCGTTGCCCGGGCCGCTGACGCTGGCGGTTGCCTATCGGGGCGATAGCGGGCATTTGTCCGGCTGATGCGGAAAGGAACGACCATGCCCGGTTGGGCTCGATTATCAGCCCCTGTCATCTTGCTCTTGCTCAGCGGGCTGTTCCTGCTGCTGGCCACGCGTTCGACAGCGGCGCTCTGGGGGCTGGCGATCACGCTGCCGCTGCTTGCCATTGCTGTCCTGGACCTCTTGCAGAAACAGCATTCGTTGCGCCGCAACTACCCGCTTATCGGGCGGTTCCGCTGGCTGTTCGAGGATCTGCGGCCCTATTTGCGGTCCTATATCGTCGAAAGCAATCTCGACGGCCGGCCGTTTGACAGGAATGCCCGCGGGCTTGTCTATGCGCGGTCAAAAAATCAGATGTCCACCCATCCCTTCGGAACCGAGCTGGACGTCTATTCGGAGGAATATGAATGGCTCAGCCATTCCATGGCACCCAACGACGCCGTATCCGATGAATTTCGCATCGCCGTCGGCGGTCCGCAATGCAAGCAACCTTATTCGGCTGCGATCCTCAATATCTCGGCGATGAGCTTCGGGTCGCTCGGCCACAGGGCGATTGAAGCCCTGAACATCGGCGCGAAGCGGGGCAATTTCTATCATGATACCGGCGAAGGATCGTTCAGCAAATATCATGCAAAACATGGTGGTGACATAGTCTGGGAACTGGGCAGCGGATATTTCGGATGTCGCGATGCCGATGGTCATTTTGATGAGGAAAAATTCCGCAGGACGGCGACGCTGGACCAGATCAAGATGATCGAAATCAAGCTTAGCCAGGGCGCCAAGCCCGGGCATGGCGGTTTGCTTCCCGGTGCCAAGGTGACCCAGGAAATTGCCGAGACCCGCGGGATACCGGCTGGCAAGGACTGTCTGTCCCCGCCCGCGCACAGCGCATTCTCGACACCGCTGGAATTGCTGGCATGGGCGGCGCGGTTGCGCGAACTGTCGGGCGGAAAGCCGGTCGGCATCAAGCTGTGTGTCGGCCAGCCGCATGAAGTGTTCGCGATCGTCAAGGCAATGCTGGAGAGCGACATCCTGCTCGATTTCATCGTGGTCGACGGTGCCGAAGGCGGGACCGGTGCGGCACCGGTGGAACTGTCCAACCGCGTTGGCATGCCGCTGCGGGAAGGGCTGATATTGGTGCGCAATGCGCTCGCCGGGGCCGGGCTGAAGGAACATGTCGCGCTCGGCGCTGCCGGTAAGGTCGTCAGCGGAGCGGGGCTGGCGATCAACCTCGCCCTCGGCGCCGACTGGTGCAATGCGGGGCGCGCCTTCATGTTCTCGCTGGGCTGTGTCCAGTCGATGAAATGCCATACCGACAATTGCCCCACCGGCGTGGCCACACAGGATGAACTGCGCCAGCGCGCTGTGGTGATCGAGGACAAGGCCGAGCGCGTCCACCAGTTCCAGAAACAGACGGTCGCCGCCTTGCGCGACATCGTCGTTGCCATGGGTCTGGATAGCCCGTGGCAGATACGGCCGCACCATTTGCACGAGCGGCTGAACGCGGCCAAATCGAGTTCGATCGATCATATCTATCCGTTTCTGGAACAGGGCGCGCTAGTCGATGCCCCCGGGGATACGCCCTATGCCCATTATTGGGCGGCCGCGCAGACTCGCAGCTTCCGGGCCGCGCCCGCGGTCAAGCAGACGCAATATGAACAGGGAACCAGGATGTAGGCAGCCAACAGGCTGAGCATCGAATGTCTCTGTCGAACCGGCACCCGAATGCTTGCCGGATCGCCGGAACTTTCATGCAAGCAGGTCGGTGAGAATCGTTCGATAGCGGCTGACGATCCTTTGCCGGGCAACATGCTGCCCGGCCCCGACGACTTTCCGGCCACGCCGCCACACACAATCGATGCTATTGCTGCGGCTGGCGAAGATCCAGCCGTCGAGCCAGCCATCGCCTTCCCGTCCGGTCAGGCTCGGGTGCTCGACATTCAGGCTGACGATGTCAGCGGGATGCCCTTCACACAAGTCCGCTGGCGCCGCCAGTGCTTTCGCCCCGCCGCTGAGGCTCGCACGGAAAATGGCCCCGCCCATGCTCTCGTCGGGCTGCGCCGGCAGCCGGTTGCGGCCACGATGGTGAAGCCGCTGGCCATATTCCAGCAACTGCATCTCCGCCGCCGCATCGATCAGTATGTTGGAATCGCTGCCAATGCCATGGCTGCCGCCCGCGCCGAAGAAGGCGTCGGCGGGAAACAGCCCGTCTCCCAGATTGGCCTCTGTCACGGGACACAGTCCGGCCACCGCGCCGCTCTGCGCCAGCCCCACCGCCTCTGCGTCAGTCATGTGCGTCGCGTGGATCACGCACCATCGTTCGGAGAGCGCGACATGATCGAGCAGCCATTCCACCGGGCGCGAGCCGGACCAAGCGAGACAGTCTTCCACTTCCCGGATCTGCTCGGCGACATGGATATGGATCGGCCCATCGTCCTGCGCCCTGTCAACCAGCATGGCCAGTTCCTGCGGCGTGCAGGCGCGCAGCGAATGGGGCGCGATACCCAGCACAGCATCGGGCAAGGGCCGGATCGCTTCTTCCGCCGCGTCAACCAATTGCTGGAACCCCTCGATGCTGTTGACAAAGCGCCGCTGGTTTTCATCCGGGGCTTGTCCGCCGAAACCCGCATGGGCGTAGAAGACCGGCAGTAGGGTAAGCGCGATGCCGGTTTCTTCGGCCGCCTGCATGATCGCCGCAGCCATCTCCGCGGGATTGTCATAGGGGGTGCCGTCCGGCTGGTTATGGAGATAGTGAAACTCGCCGACCCGCGTGAAGCCGCTTTCCAGCATCTCCATATAGGCGAGCGCGGCAACGGCCTGCATCTCGGCTGGTCCCAGTCGGCCGAGAAATCGATACATGAGTTCGCGCCAGGTCCAGAAACTGTCGGCACGCGCCAGCGAACCCCGCCGTTCGGCCAGCCCGGCCATGGCGCGCTGAAAGGCATGGGAATGGACATTGGGCAGGCCCGGTATGGCCGCCATGTGCCGTTCATCCGCGGCAGAAGCCTCGACGCCCGTCTCGATGCGCTCGATACAGCCCTCACCGATGGTGATCCGCACATCGCGTGTCCAACCCTGCGGCAGCATCGCCATCGCGAAATGTAGGGAGGCGAAAGCGCTTTGCATCACAGGTCCTCTGGCATCACCGGAAACAGCAATTAATTGTCTATACATATTGTGGGCAAGATGCAATATTGGCCTCTCATTCCAAGAGGACCTGATGCTGACCGTGATGGATTGCGACACGATCTGGGACAATGCGAGGCTGATGACGCTGGCATCCAGCGCCGCTCCGCTCCGCATCATCGCGCCCGGCCTGATTGCGGCCAAAGGCGGCCGGATCATTTATGCAGGACTACGCAGAGAGGCACCCGCGCTGGACGCATCGCGGCGCATCGACTGCGAGGATCGGCTGGTGACACCGGGACTGATCGATTGCCACAGCCATCTCGTCCATGCCGGAAGCCGCGCGACCGAGTGGGAAAATCGACTGGCAGGGGCAAGCTATGAAGACATAGCGCGGGCCGGTGGCGGCATCGTCTCGACCATGAACGCAACGCGCGCGGCGTCGGAAGCGGAATTGATGGTGCAAAGCCGTCCCCGGCTCGAGGCGCTGGTCGCGGAGGGCGTGACCACGGTCGAGATAAAGTCCGGCTACGGACTCGAGCTGGCGACCGAGCGGCGGATGCTGAAAGTGGCGCGCACGCTTGGGGAAAATTGTCGCGTCAATGTTAGTACCACATTCCTCGGCGCGCACGCGCTGCCTCCCGAATATGCCGGCCGTGCCGACGATTATATCGATCTGGTTGTCGGGGAAATGCTCCCGGCGCTGGCCGACGAGGGTCTGGTCGATGCCGTCGACGCCTTTTGCGAAGGTATCGGATTCACGCCTGCCCAGACCGAGCGGGTGTTCAAGGCGGCACGCCAGCTGGGCCTACCGGTAAAGCTGCATGCCGAGCAATTGTCGAACCTGCAAGGCGCGGCGCTGGCGGCCCGCTATGATGCCTTGTCCGCCGATCATCTCGAACATCTCGATGATGATGGGATCGCGGCCATGGCGCACAGCGGAACCGTCGCGACCCTGTTGCCCGGTGCCTTCTATTTTACCCGGGAGCAGAAACTGCCGCCGGTCGCCGCGCTGCGCACGGCCGGCGTGCCGATTGCGATTGCCACCGACTGCAATCCCGGCACCAGTCCGCTGACCTCCCTGCTGCTGGCAATGAATATGGGCGCGACCCTGTTTCGCCTCACGGTCGCAGAATGTCTGGCTGCCACCACACGCAACGCGGCTCTGGCGCTGGGTGTGCCGGACGTCGGGATGCTGGCTCCGGGCAAATGGGCGGATCTGGCCGTCTGGAACGTAAGCGAGCCGGCCGAACTGGTCTATCGCATGGGCAGCAATCCGCTCCACGCCCGCTACTGGAGGGGGCGTTGACCGGGATTGTCCTGCTTCCCGGCGAGGTGCCGCTGGCCGACTGGCGGACGATCTATCGCGGCGCAGCGGCCAAACTCGACGCCTCTGCCGCCGGGCCCGTTGCCGAAAGCGCTGCCGCGGTTGCGCGTATCCTGGCAAAGAACGAGCCAGTTTACGGGATCAATACCGGCTTTGGAAAGCTGGCCAGCGTCCGCATCGACCAGGACGATCTGGCGACCCTGCAGCGCAACATCGTACTCAGCCATGCCGCCGGCACCGGAGAGCCATCACCGGTGAACATCGTGCGGCTGATGATGGCGCTGAAGCTGGCCAGCCTCGGGCAGGGCGCTTCGGGTGTGCGACCGGAAACGGTGGCACTGCTCGAAGCGATGCTGGCCAAAGGCCTGACGCCGGTGATCCCGTGCCAGGGCTCGGTCGGGGCAAGCGGCGATCTCGCTCCGCTGGCGCACATGGCGGCGACGATGATCGGCGACGGAGAGCTATTCGTGGAAGACAGACGCTTGCCCGCAGCCGAAGCGCTGTTGGCAGCGGATCTTGCCCCGCTCGCGCTTGGTCCGAAGGAAGGACTGGCCCTGCTCAACGGGACCCAGTTCTCGACCGCCAATGCGCTCGCCGCCCTGTTCGAGACGGAGATATTGTTCCGGTCTGCCCTGGTCACCGGCGCGCTGTCGACCGAAGCCGCCAAGGGCTCCGACACGCCCTTCGATCCGCGCATCCATGCACTGCGCCGGCATCGCGGCCAGATCGAGAGCGCCGATGCGCTGCGCGGGCTGATGGCGGGATCGAGGATCCGGGCCAGCCATCTGGTCGATGATATCCGGGTCCAGGACCCCTATTGCCTGCGTTGCCAGCCGCAGGTGATGGGCGCGGCGCTGGACGTCATGCGCCAGGCCGCGACCACATTGGTGACCGAGGCCAACGGCGTTTCCGACAATCCGCTGATCTTCCCGGAAACCGACGAGGCGCTCTCAGGTGGCAATTTCCATGCCGAGCCGGTCGCCTTTGCGGCCGACATGATCGCGCTGACCATCTGCGAGATCGGTTCGATCGCCGAGCGCCGGATTGCCATGCTG
>Ga0209346_1000331_pt1 | contig 47844 bp, 46 predicted proteins | sample AutmiccommunBRH9_FD_187381 | JGI IMG/M metagenome (GOLD analysis project Ga0209346, IMG submission 187381) | Deep subsurface microbial communities from Mt. Terri, Switzerland - Autotrophic microbial communities BRH/9 (SPAdes) (version 2) | ecosystem: Environmental > Aquatic > Deep subsurface >...
CCACAAATGACTCCAGGCAAGCCCATTCCTCATCACTCATCAAACCACGGATCACGGTAGCCTCCTCAAAAGCTACCCTGAATCATAAACTACGCCGTTTGGGAATCCCCTTTGTCAACAGAACCTAATGTCTTGTTAACTTTTTGTCAATCTGCAAGAATCCGCAGAATACGGCTGTGCCGCAATGACACATGAGATTTTTAATGGATAATTTTGGCAGTTTTGGGAGATTTTTTGAGGATTTCGGCCAAGAATCGCTAATTATAAAGCCAAAAATTAACTATATCATTAATATTGACTCTTTGACTGGTTTCTGTATCGAAATTAGTTTAATCAAAACGACTCGTATATTTCGTATTCTATCGGCACCTAATAGATTGCCGCTATAGATTCCGACTCGAAGATTTTAGTCAACCACAACTTGCCGATTCTGGCTATTCTTGGTTGAACGTGACGATAGTGGCCGAGATTGGAAGCAAGAAGGAAAATGCGGTGGCGCCATAATCTCCCAGCCTAGGCTCCTCCTGCGGCCCGTGATCACCGATAGCCATCGCAACCGCTTTTCCGGATCGCCCTGCTGCCCATCGCCATTCAGCCGTTCCGGCTTGTCAGTGCCGATCAACGCAACCAGTCCATTGCTTTATGGAGCTGTGCACTGGATGATCATTCGCCGGCTTGCCGAGACCGGTCCGCTTCTTCACCGGTCGGCTGGCATCGCCGTTCATGGAAAACAGAATGGCTATCCCGTTGCGCCACACGGCCTCCGGGAATCGTCTCGCTTCCGAAATCGTGCATCTTCGTCTGGGCGCCCAAACTCGGGGCCTAGCAACAGTTTCTGAGCTTCGCCATATCCGGGAGCATCTCCGGAGGCTGCTTGCGCTTCATTGGCGCATTACCCTGAACATTGCGCGACTATATTCAGTCAACGCGAAACCAGAGAAAGAGGGCGATAAAATGGTGGTGCTGCTAGAGAGAATTGAACTCTCGACCTCGTCATTACCAATGACGCGCTCTACCACTGAGCTACAGCAGCCGGACCATTTTGATGCGCTGGCAACGCCCGCCGTCTGAGGCGGTTTCTGCCGAACCGCGGGCCTAAGACCAAATACGTGCGATCTTGTCAAGCGGAGTTGCATGTTTCGCGCGATAATGGCAACTGATCGCCATGCCCAAGCCCCAGCCCAAATCCGAGAAAATGCGCAAGGAAGCGGAGAAGGCCGAACGCCTTGCCGCGCAACTGCGGGCCAATCTGCGCCTGCGCAAGGCGCAGGCCAGACAAATCGGTCCCGGCGATGACGATGGCAAGCCGCAACCCTAGGGCCGCGCCCTAGACATTTACCACCGCCCGTTCCGGCGTGATCTGTTCGAACGTGCTGACCGCCGCGATGAATTTCGCCGACACCGGCGAAACCTGTTCGGTCGCCGGATCAAACCAGACATAGGTCAGCTTGACGACATTGAGCAGTTCGTCGCCGCGCAATATGTGGACAAGCAGGGCGTAGCTGGTCTTGCCGAAACGGGTGATCCGCACCGCAATGTCGAGCAGATCGTCGGCCTTCGCCGGCGCCCGGAAATCGACGTCGGCATGGCGCACCCAGTTGTCGCCACCGAAGTGCCGCGTGAACGTGCCCATCATGTTGCCCTCGTCCCGCGGCCTGTCCGCCGCCACCAGCGCCCGCATATATTCGGTCAGTCCGACATCGGCAAAAGCGAGATAATTCGCATTGAAAACAATGCCCTGCAGATCACATTCGGCGTAGCGCACGCGAAGCGGCGTGATCAGGCGGAAACCGTCGCGGGGATTTGTCTTGTCTGTCATGGCGCTGGCTCTTTCCCCAGCGCTGCCAGCCTGTCAACCGGCTTTGACAGCCGTCCGGCAAAAGCCGTTGCAAAATCCGCCATCCCGCGCGCGCAACCGGCACAGGCTGTTCCCTGCCGTCACCGCATTCAGAGCGGCGCCGTTTGGGCCTCCAGCCATTCCAGCGCGTCACCGGACAGCTGCGGCGCGACCACGGTGCGCACCTTGGCGTGATAGGCGTCGACCCACTGGCGCTGACTCGGCGAGAGCATCGCGACATCGATCAGCTTGCGTTCCAGGGGCGCAAAAGTCAGCGTCTCGAAGCCGAGCATGGTCTGTTCGCCGCCCTCGATCTCGCGCTCCTCGACGAGGAACAGATTCTCGATTCGAATCCCGAATTCGCCCGCCTTGTAATAGCCCGGTTCGTTGGACAGGATCATGCCTGGCTCCAGCGCCTGGTTCATGCCGCCGAAACTGGCGATCCGCTGCGGGCCCTCGTGCACCGAGAGATAGCTGCCGACGCCATGTCCGGTGCCATGGCCATAATCCACGCCATCGGCCCAGAGATACTGGCGCGCCAGGATGTCGAGCTGCCCGCCGGTCGTGCCCTTGGGAAAGACAGCCTGATCGAGCGCAATATGGCCCTGCAGGACCTGCGTATAGCGCTTGCGCATTTCCGCCGTCGGTTCGCCGACCGCGACCACGCGCGTCACGTCGGTGGTGCCGTCGGGATATTGACCGCCGCTGTCCACCAGATAGAGCGAATCCATCGCAATCGGCTGATTGGTTTCCTCGTTGACGCTGTAATGCGGCAGCGCGCCATGATCACCCGCTGCCGAAATCGTCCGGAAGGAGAGATCCTTCAGGTCCGGACTTTCCTCCCGGAACCGCCGCAGCTGCGCAGCGGCCGACAATTCGTCCAGGCCACCCTTGGGGGCTTCGTTCGCCATCCAGTGGAGGAATTTGGTCAGGGCGGCGCCATCGCGCTTCTGCGCCGCCTTGTGGCCGCTGATTTCGGTTTCATTCTTGATCGCCTTGGCGAGGATCGTCGGATCGCGTTCCTTGACGACCGTCGCGCCTGCCTCGTCCAGCGCAGAGAAAATTGCGGCGACCGAGCGTTCCGGATCGACCGCCACGGTTTGGCCCGCCATGCCGGACAGGGCATCGGCCAGCTCGTCATAATCCCGGATCTCGACATGATTGCCGAGATGCTCGCGCACCGCGTCGGTCAGCTTTTCCGGTGCGACAAACAGCGTTGCCGTCTCGTCGGCGCGGACGATGGTATAGGCCAGCGGCACCGGCGTGTTGGCAATATCCCTGCCGCGGACATTGAAGAACCAGGCGACCGAATCCAGCGCCGCAATCACAGTGGCATCATAGCCATTGTCCTTGAGCCAAGCGGCGACGTCCGCTCGCTTGTCCCGCGCCGATTTACCGGCATATTGGTCGCTGTGCACGGCCAGCTTCTCAGGCGAACGGCCCGGCTGGTCCTCCCAGACCGCGTCGATCGGATTGCGCGCCACTTCCACCAGCTCCCCACCGGATTTTTTCAGCGCCTTGCTTGCCGTTTCCACCCAGTCGCGCGTGTGCAGCCAGCTGTCATAGCCGATTTTAGTCCCCTCTGGTGCCTTGGCCACGAGCCATTCGTGCGGTTTCTGATCCGCGATATTGACATATTCGTAGAGATTGCCGTCGACCTGGTCGCGGACCTGGACAACATAGCGGCCGTCGATGAACATGGCCGCCTTGTCCTTCAGCACGATCGCAGAACCGGCCGAACCGCCAAAGCCTGTCAGCCAGGCCAGTCTTTGCGCATATTCGCCGACATATTCGCTCATATGCTCGTCACAGATCGGCACGACAAACCCATCGAGGTCGTCTTTCTGCATTTGTTCCCGCAGCGCGTGGAGGCGGGCTTCGTAAGTGGACATCAACATCGCTGAGCAAACTCCTTGAATAAGCCTATGCTGCAACACATAGGGGTTCCGAGCCCCAATCGCCACCTAAATCCGGCCAGAGAAGAGCAGAGAACATGACAGAAAAGCTTACCCGTCCGCCATTTGCCGAGCAGCGCCCCCATAGTTATGAACGGCATGGCTACCAGATGAGCGACCCCTGGCACTGGCTCAAGGATCCGCGCTATCCGGTGGTCGAGGACGAGGATATATTGGCCTATCTCAAGGCGGAAAATCAGTGGTTCGAACAGAACATGGCCGACCGCAAGCCGCTGACCGACGCGCTGTTCCAGGAGATGAAGGCACGGATCAAGGAAGACGACAGCTCGGTCCCGCAAAAGGATGGCGACTGGCTCTACTGGAGCAAGTTCGAACAGGGCATGCAATATCGCCAGCACTGGCGCAAACCGGTATCGGGCGGCGAAGACCAGCTGATGCTGGACGAGAATCTGCTGGCCGAGGGCAAGGAATATTTCCGCCTCGGCGCGGCATCGGTTTCCCCCGATGGCCGCTTGCTGGCTTATTCTTTTGACGACAATGGCTCCGAACGGTTCGAGGCGCGGGTCAAGGATCTGGCCAGCGGCACCTTGCTGCCCGATGTCATCCCGGGCACCCTGTCGAGCCTCGTCTGGTCGGCAGATTCAAAAATGCTGCTTTACGGTCTCGCCAACGAGCAATGGCGCACCGACAATGCCCGACTGCATGTTCTCGGCACCGCTATCGCCGATGATGTCGAGCTGTATCACGAGGATGACGAAGGATTCCGTGTCGGAATCGGCCTGACCCATTCAGAGAAATATATCGCCATTTCCTCTGGCGACCACGAAACCAGCGAAGTGCGGCTGATGCCCACCGACAATCCGCTGGCCGAGCCGGTCCTGGTCTCCGCGCGGCAGACCGGCCGGGAGTATGAGGTCGAAGAACATGATGGCACGCTCTATATCCTGACCAACGACGATCATGTGAATTTCCGGCTGGCGACTGCACCGGTCGATGATCCGGACAAGTGGACAACATTGATCGCCGGATCGGATGATTTCTACCTGACCGACGTCTGCACCTTCCACAATTTCTATGTCACCGAAGGCCGCGAGAACGGCCTCGATCAGGTCGAGATCCGCTCCTATGACGATCCGGACAAGGTCGAACGGATCGCCTTCCCGGAGGCCAGCTACAGCGCCGGGCTGGACGACAATCCGGAATATGATGTCGACAGGCTGCGTCTCGGCTACACGTCGATGGTTACGCCGGGCACGGTCTTTGACTATCATCTCGCTGACCGGTCGCTGGAAACGCTCAAGGTCCAGGAAATCCCATCCGGCTATGATGCCGACCAATATGTCACCGAACGGCTGATAATCGAGGTCCGCGACGGCACCCGGGTCCCGGTCTCGCTGGTCTATCGCAAGGACACGAAGATCGACGGCAGCGCCCCGCTCCATCTCTATTCCTATGGTGCCTATGGCTATGCCGTATCACCGAGTTTCTCGACGACACGGCTCAGTCTGGTCGATCGCGGCTTCGTCTATGCGATTGCCCATATTCGCGGCGGCGACGACCTCGGCCGCAATTGGTATCTCGACGGCAAGCTGACCAAGCGCACCAACACGTTCAACGATTTCGTCGACGTCGCCAGGGGGCTGATCGACCGGGGCTATACCAGCAAGGGCCGGATCACCGCCTCGGGCGGCTCGGCGGGCGGCGAACTGATGGGCGCGATCGTCAACAGCGATCCCGACCTCTGGGGTGCCGTGGTCGCGCATGTCCCCTTTGTCGACGTACTCAACACGATGCAGGACGAAAGCCTGCCACTGACGCCGGGCGAATGGCCGGAATGGGGAAATCCGATCACCGACAAGAACGCATTCGAATATATCCGCAGCTATTCGCCCTATGACAATGTGACGGCCCAGGCCTATCCGCCGATGCTGATCACCGGCGGTCTCAACGATCCCCGCGTCACCTATTGGGAACCGGCGAAATGGGCGGCGAAGCTGCGCGCGACCAAGACCGACGACAATATCCTGCTGCTCAAGACCAACATGGGCGCCGGCCATGGCGGCAAATCGGGCCGGTGGAACGCACTGGAGGAAACGGCGGAAGAATATGCCTTCATCCTCTGGCAGATGGGCATGGCGGCATAAATGGGCTTCTATTATCTCGGCAGCAGGCTCTGGGGGGAGGGAGTCGAAAATGAAGAAGATGGAGACGACGTTCTTTTGATGGTGCGATTTGTTTTAGCTTTTTCAAAAGCCGGAGCGATTAACAAAGAGACGATCCGCCTGCGCAAACTTTTACGAGATCAGTTTCCTCGTGCGAATTTTGAAATCGAGCGGGTGGAAAAATCCAATATTATTCAATATCTCGGTTATCGGACCAAAATTGAACAAAGCAATTCTGACTAATGTTGGAACATTTCAGTGTTAAAATCACCGCCCAACCATCCGATATCGACGAGCTCGGCCATGTTAATAATGCGGTCTGGGTGCGTTGGATTCAGGATCTGGCGACGGCCCACTGGCAGGCAGTCGCGCCGCAGGATGCGATTGACCGTTATATCTGGGTCGTGACCCGGCACGAGATTGACTATCGCGGCAACGTCGGGGCTGGCGAGACCGTGACCGGACGCACGTGGATTTCCGAACCGCCGAAGGGTGCCCGTTTCTGGCGCAATGTCAGCTTCACCGGGCCGGATGGCGCCATCAAGGTTGCCGCCAAGACCAACTGGGCAATTATCGAGCGGGCGAGCGGACGACCGGTTCGTGTTCCCGCTGATCTGGCAAAACTGTTCTTGAGTTGCTAGGGGGCTGGTACCGCGGCGGACGGCATCAGTGGCGAAGGATCCCTTACTGGCTCCCCTTCCCCGGAGCGCAATTGCTGGGGTTCGAGTATCGCCGCGGTTTCGATCACGTCCAGCGCCCGCCGCGCCTCGTTATACCGCCGGGCCCGCTCCATCCATTTCATCGAATCTTCATCCTGCTCGACTCCGGGAAGCTTCTCGATCTCCGCTATGGCCGCTTCGACATTGCCGGTTTCGACATAGCGTTTCGCCCGCACCAGTCGCCGTTGCGGTGCCGGGGACGGCGTACCCTGGCGGCGAATCACGAACAGGTCGGAGAGTTCGCGCTTGAAGTCAGACCAGAAGCCGTCGCCGCTCGAGCCGGTGGTCAGCGCGGGGCCGACTTCGTCCAGTCCCGACGCCAGCTCTTCCAGCGTCACCGGCCGGCGAGAGGCATTGATGATCGTGGTCACCGCCTTGGGCTGGGCGTCGCCAAAGCGGAGCCGCAATTGTGGATCGATATAGCCAAGCGGCGAGCCGCGATCGAGCGCACGCCGCGCGGCAAAGGCGATCAGCAGGCCCTCGGCCCGGGCAGCATTGCCCGACGCCGCCTGCGCCTGGACATTTATGCGGGACAACCGGTCTTCCAGATCGGCAAGGCGAACCTCGAGCGCACGTTCGACATCCGGTGACAGGGTTCGCGCAGGAACACTGTCGGCAGACCGCGCTGCCGGGGGCAGGACGCTGCCATCGGCGTCAATGCGCTCTGCCAGCGCCGTCGCCGGGTCGGGCTCTCCCTGTATCCCCTGGCGATCATCAACGGCCGCGACTTCCGTTTCCGGGGTGCTGTCAAACGGATTGTAGCGCGACAATATCCATCCGGTCAGTATCGCGCCGCCAATGAAGGCCACAACCATCAGGACAAGGACATTGCGCGTCAGATTGCTTTTGCCCGTCGATGGCGAAAGCCTCTCATAATCTCGGCTCATTCCGGTTTCCTTTCCCGGCCCGGCCAGATGGCGAACCAATTCTTGTCATTCATTCTGGCATAGTCCGGTCGCCACAGACAGTAAAGCGTCGTCATCGGGGTACTCGGCTATCCGCAGGCTTCGCCATCCTCGCTCTGCTGCTTCGGCCACTTTGGCAGAAAAGGCCACGACATGGTGCCGGTCGCGGGCGATGCGCATGCGATCCATCTCCGCGACGAGATGTCTGGCCGCTCTCACCGAGTGGAGCAGCACGACGGCTTCCCCCCGCAGGCAGGCCGTGGCCCTGTCTCCCAGAGCGATCGCTCTCGATCGATAGACGGGAAAAATATGCAGCTCCCGCCGGCCCGCATCAAGCACGCTATGCTGCTCGCCAGCCAGCCAAAGAATGCTGCCATAGCGTTCCGCGGGCAGGGCGTTGAGCAAGGACTGGCCATCCGATGCGCCGGTTCTTTCTATTTGAAATCCTACTTTTTCTGCGGTCCTGGCGGTTGCTTTCCCGACCGCGAGAACCGGCAGTTTCCTGTAGGTTTCCAGCTGCGCTCCGCCATATGCGGCGGCATTGGCACTGGTCAGCAGCAAGCAATCAAAGTTCTGCGCCGGCGGAGCAGACCATGCAATCGGCTCGACGACAAAAAGCGGGTCGACAATCGTCCGCAGGCCCAGTTCCTGCGCCCGCCGTTCGGTCTGCAGCGCACCGTCCAGCGGCCGCAGGATCAGCACCGGGCGAATCATTTGCCAAATATAGCTTTCAGTTCGGCACTGGCCTGGCCGATCAGCTTGTCTGCCAATACTGCCGGCGCGGAAACATCGCCGATGTCAAAATGGGAACTGTCTGCGACAAATTCCGATCCGTCCGGCAACAGGATTTCGGCACGCAGGCACGCCTTCGCACCGTCAATGGTCGTCAGCGCAGCCACCGGACTATGGCAATCGGCCGTAAGCTGTTTCAGAAACTGTCTCTCGGCAATAACTGCGCGGAATGTGTTGAAGGACGATATCGCCCGCATCAGATGACGGACATGGCGATCATCGGAGCGCACCTCGATTCCCACCGCTCCCTGTGCGGGTGCAGGCAACATGATTTGATCCGATATCTCGATGCCGACATCGTCCATATCGAGACGGTTCAGGCCGGCAGCGGCCAGCAAAGTCGCATCATATTCTCCGTCCGTAATTTTCTGCAGCCTTGTCTGTACATTGCCGCGGATCAGCCGGATATCCAGATCGCTCCTTTGCCGCAAAAGCTGCGCCTTGCGGCGCGGCGAAGCGGTACCGACTATGGCACCTTCGGGCAGCGCATCGATAGACTCCGCGCCAATCAGCCGGTCGTGGATATCGGCCCGCTCCAGCATCGCCGCCAGGATGAATTTTTCTGGGCGAATGGTTTCAACGTCCTTCATGCTGTGCACTGCGCAATCGATCTCGCCATTGCCGAGCGCCTGATCCAGTTCCTTGGTCCACAGCGCCTTTCCGCCGACTTCGGCCAGTGACCGATCGAGTATCTTGTCGCCGCTGGCGACCATCGGTACCAGTTCCACCTGATCGGATCGCCAGCCATGGTTCGACATGAGGGCGTTGGCGGCCAACTGGGCCTGCGCCATCGCCAAGGGCGACTGGCGCGTACCGATGCGCAGGGGCCGGTCCAGCCCGGCGAGATTCTCTTTTTTGCGGTCTTCGTTCATGATAGCGCTTGTCCTAATGGCTTGAGCGCCTAAGTAAAAGCGTCATGAGCCTGATTTTGGGAATTGAATCCAGCTGCGACGAAACGGCGGCGGCGCTAGTCACGTCGGATCGGCAGATTCTGGCGCACAAACTGGCGGGCCAGGAAGCCGCCCACGCCCCCTATGGCGGCGTCGTTCCCGAGATTGCCGCCCGTGCTCATGCCGAAATCCTGACCCCGCTGATCGAAGCGGCGCTGGCCGAAGCGGACAAGTCGCTGGATGACGTCGATGCCATCGCCGCCACCGCCGGCCCCGGTTTGATCGGCGGCGTGATGGTCGGGCTGGTCACCGGCAAGGCGCTGGCGATGGCTGCGGGCAAGCCGCTGGTCGCGGTCAACCATCTCGAGGGCCATGCCCTGTCCCCGCGCCTGGTCAATCCCGATCTGGCCTTTCCCTATTTGCTGATGCTGGTCTCCGGCGGTCATTGCCAGATATTGCGAGTGGAGGGCGTCGGCCATTATCGGCGACTGGCCACCACTATTGATGACGCCGCCGGCGAGGCGTTCGACAAGACTGCGAAAATATTGGGTCTCGGCTATCCCGGCGGCCCCAGGGTGGAAGCCCTTGCCCGCCAGGGCAACCCGGCTGCCGTTCCCCTGCCTCGTCCGCTGATCCGGTCTGCCGAACCGCATTTTTCCTTTGCCGGCCTGAAAAGTGCCGTGGTGCGCGCGCAGCAGAGCGGCGCCCACAAGCCCGAAGATATAGCCGCCTCTTTCCAACAGGCGGTCGTCGACTGTCTGCGCGACCGTTTGGAAAAAGCGATAACCGAACAGCAAAGCTGCGCGCATCTGGTGGTCGCCGGCGGTGTCGCTGCTAATGGCCCGATCCGCGCAATGCTCGAACAGGTCGCGGAAGAAAATGCCATGGCCTTTACCGCACCACCGCAGTGGTTATGCACCGATAACGCGGCGATGATCGCCTGGGCGGGGGCCGAGCGGTTCGCAGCGGGTCTCACGGATCCGCTTGATTTTGTCGCCCGGCCCCGCTGGCCGCTGGACCCTCTGGCCGAGAAAGCCCGCGGCGCAGGGGTGAAGGCATGAGCAGGGCGAGCAGAAAAATTGGCGTGATCGGCGCGGGTGCCTGGGGAACAGCCTTGGCCCAGGTTCTGTCGGAGGGGCAGGAGCGGCTGTTGCTGTGGGCTCGCGAGCCCGAAACGGTCGAGCAGATCAACCGCGACCGGGAAAACCGCTCCTTTCTTCCCGGCTATCCGCTCCGGGAGACCGTTCTCGCGACGCAGGATTGGGCGGCGATGGCAGCTTGCGATGTGCTGTTGCTGGTCACGCCGGCACAGCATCTGCGCGCCACGCTGGTCGCTTTGCCGGACAGCGATGCGGCGCTGATATTGTGCTGCAAGGGTATCGAGGCCGATACCCGGATGCTGATGAGCGAAGTCGCCGCGGAAGTGCGCCCCGACAATCCACTCGCGGTTCTGTCCGGTCCGACCTTTGCCCACGAGGTGGCGCAGGGGCTGCCGACCGCCCTCACCCTGGCCTGCGAAAGTGAAGATTTATGGGACCGCCTCCATCCGCTAGTCGCGAAATCCCGCTTCCGGCCCTATTTTTCCGACGATGTTGTCGGGGCCGAAATTGGCGGTGCCGTGAAGAACGTCCTGGCGATCGGCTGCGGCGTGGTTGACGGGGCTGGCCTTGGCCAGAACGCCCGCGCATCGCTGATCAGTCGCGGATTTGCCGAAATGCTCCGCTATGGCGCGGCGCGCGGTGCCCGCATGGAAACCCTCTCTGGCCTGTGCGGTCTGGGCGACCTCGTCCTGACCTGTTCCTCCATCAGTTCGCGCAATTTCTCGCTCGGCCGGGGATTGGGAGAAGGCCGGTCGGCCGAATCGCTCCTGTCAGCCCGCGCGACCGTGGCCGAAGGTGCCTCCACGGCACCCGTGCTGCAGCGGGATGCCAAGGCACGCGGCATCCGAATGCCTATTGTCGATGCAGTATGCGCCTTGTTGAACGGCGAAGCGGATGTTCAGTCTGTGGTCACGCAGCTCATGAAAAGGCCCCTGGTTTCAGAACGGCGCTAGGGCGAGGCAGGATGATGACAAATTCCCAAAACTGCTATAGGCAGAGGCTCATGGAGTGGACCAGCCGGAGAGCGATTTGAACAGTCCTGAACCATCAGGCACGGCTGGTGCAGCGCCCCTCGATGGCGATCCACCGACGGACAAGGGCAAGGAAGATATTGCAGCGCTGGCCAAGGGCGGGCGCACCAATATTTTCGGCTTTCTGCTGCGTCTGGCGGCGCGTCTGCCATTTCTGTTCATCGCCGGCCGCATCTATGGCGCCGATGCGCTGGGCCGCTTTGCCTACGCCATATTGGTTGTGGAATTTGCGGCCCAGCTCGCTACGCTTGGGCTTAAACGGGGATTGGCGGCGCAACTGAGCAAGACCGAGCGGCCACATGTCCATGTCGTCTGGGATGGCCTGCTGGTCAGTTTCCTGGCATCGGCGGTTGCGGCAGCGATATTGATCGCTTTCCCCTTCATCATGTTCCCCAATAGCGACATCAACGGACTGGATCGGTTCTTGCCGCTGGTCATATTCGCGGTCGTCGGGTCCGATATTGCGCTGGCCGCCCTCGCCTATCGCTACAATATAGCGGCGACGGTGCGAGCCCGGTCAGTGGTCGAGCCCTGGACGATCAGCATTGCCGCCTTTCTCTTCTCTTATTATTCGCTTCGCGACGGCCTGATTCTCGCCTACGTCGTGTCGATGATCGCGGCACTGGTCGCATCGCTCTGGCCGCTGTTCAAGAGCTACGGTCTGCCTTGGGGCTGGCGTCCGGAACCTTTGAAAATTGCTAGAATTGCTCGGCGCAACATGCCGCTGGCCGCCGCCGATGCCGCCGAATGGGGGTCCCGCCGGCTCGATCTGGCGATCCTCGGACTATTTGCATCCCCCGCCATTGTCGGGGTATATTATATCGCCCAGCAAGTGGCGAGCCTCCCGCAAAAACTCAAAACCAGCTTTGATCCCATTCTTGGCCCCGTGATCACACGCAACCTGGCAGATGGCAATTTGAAAGCCATTGCCAGTCAGGTGAGTCAGGTCGGCTACTGGATCATCGCCGCCCAGATCGGCATTGCGCTGGCTCTGGCGATCCCCGGCGAAGCGGTGATGGGACTGGTCGGACCCAATTTCGTCGGCGGCACCGGCGCCCTCGCTTTCCTGCTGGCAGCAGAAGCGGTCGCTGCGACCGCCGTTGTCAGCGAATCGGCGCTGGTCTATATCGCGCGCCACCGCAACCTGCTGATCTCGCTGTCGATGCTGCTGCTGCAGGCCGCACTCAGCGTCGCCTTCATCCAGATTTGCATCTATCTCCAGTTGGGGCCGCTCTACCAGGCCGCAGCGGTCGCCGCCGCCCTGATGGTGGCGCTTGCATATGCTTCGGTCGTGAAAGCGATTTTTCTGTCCAGACTGCTCGACGCGCCGGTCAACGGCTGGCGCTGGTCGCTGCTGCTCGCTGTCGGATTCGCCAGCGCCGTCGGCTATCTGGCGACCCTCCTTCCGGAATGGGCGGAATTGATCGTCGGCATCCCGATGATCCTTGGCAGCTATGCCTGGGTAATCTGGAAATGGGGCTTCGGTCCGGAAGACCGGACCCTGTTCAAAATGAAAAGCTAGACCGTATACGATCAGCCGAGCCGGGCCTCCACCAGTTCCCGCAAGTCCGCTTCCGGACGCGCACCATAGTGGGAGATCACTTCCGCTGCGGCGATCGCACCCATGGTCAGGCAATCTTCCATCGAACGCTTTTCGCCATAGCCGCTCAGGAAACCGGCGGCGAACAGGTCGCCGGCTCCGGTTGTGTCGACGATATGGTCGACGGGCTCAGCAGCAACAGCAGTCGTCTTGCCATCCCGAACGGCAATCGCGCCTTTTTCACTACGCGTTACTACCAGCGTTTCGACCTTGGCTGCGGTTGCTGTCACCGCGGCATCAAAATCCTCGGTTTCGCCCAGCATCATGATTTCCGCTTCATTGGCAAACAGGATATCGATCTTGCCGCCATCGATCAGTTCACGGAATTCCGCCCGGTGCCGATCGACGCAAAATGTATCGGACAGGGTGAAAGCCACTTTCCGCTCATGTTCTCTGGCAATCTCGATGCCCAGCGCCATCGCCGCCTTGGGTTCCTCGGCATCCCACAAATAGCCTTCCAGATAGAGAATCGCACCGCTGGCGATCAACTCGGCGTCGACCGCTGCCGGGGGCAGGAACTGGGAAGCGCCGAGAAAGGTGTTCATCGTCCGCTGCGCATCCTTGGTGACAAAGATCAGGCAGCGCGCGGTCGGCGGTTCCTTGCCGAGCGGCGGGACGTCGAAATCAATGCCGGTGGCGCGGATGTCATGGGCAAAGACTTCGCCCAGCTGATCATCGGCGACTTGCGCAATCAGCGCGCACTGCCGCCCCAGAGTCGAAGCGCCGGCCAGCGTGTTCGCACCGGAACCGCCGCTGATTTCGCGCGCCGGACCCATGTCGCGATACAGTTCCTGCGCCCGGTTCGCATCGATCAGCGCCATGCTGCCCTTGACCAACTGTTCTTCCTCGAGAAATTCGTCGCTGGCCTGGGCGATAACGTCGACAATCGCATTGCCGATGGCGACAATATCATAACGGGCTTCGGTGCTCATAAAATTCCTCTTGGCGCAGTTTCAATCGTTGGGGGTGCGTTAGGGCCTTGCCCCATTGCCATCAAGCAGAATTGACGGCGACCCGCCAATCGTGACATGGCATTGAAAATGTTCCAGGCCTTCACTCGCTCGCTTGCGCAGCTCATCGACCGGAGGATCGTTGCGATCCTGCTGAAAGTGATATTGCTCACGATCCTGCTGTTCGTCCTGTTCGGGGTAGCTGCCTATTTCGGACTTGTCTGGCTTTTCGCCTGGCTGGGATGGGCGGACGGCGGTTTTGCAGCCGCCGCAGCAGCGGCCATCATAGCCGTGCTCACCGGACTGTTGCTGTTCCGGATCGTCGCCATTTTTGTCCTGAACATCTTCTCCGACGACATCGTCGACGCGGTCGAACGGCGCTATTATCCGCATCGGGCGGAATCGGCCAAACCGCCGGGCTATGCACTGGGCGTCAGGATGGGACTTGCCTCGACGCTGCGCGCCCTGGGCTATAATATTCTCGCGGCACCGCTCTACGTCTTGCTGCTGGTAACCGGCGTCGGCGCTCCGATTGCCTTTTTCGCGGTCAATGCCATTTTGCTGGGCCGGGATTTGCAGGACATGGTCGCCGCGCGCCACGTTTCGGATTACCGCAATCTTGGGGCGGAATGGCGCCTTCCCAAGGTCCAGCGCTTCCTGCTCGGCCTGGTCGCGGTGCTGTTGCTGGCGATCCCCTTTGTCAATTTCCTTGCACCGGTTTTGGCAGCCGCTATGGCTACCCATCTGGTGCATGGGAAGAAGGAAGATCAACGACCATGAAGGCCAAGTTTCTGATATTGCTCAGCTTGCCGGCGCTGGCCGCCTGTGCCTCGACAACGGCACCGCGAAGCTCCGGACCCGGACTACCGGCGGTGACGGGATCCCCGCTCAATACCGTTGTCGGCCTCGACATCGTCATGGGCAAGACCGCCGACCAGCTGACCCGCCTGTTCGGCAACCCCCAGCTCGACATATCCGAACCGCCCGCCCGAAAACTGCAATTCACCAGCGGCGCGTGCATATTGGACGCCTATCTCTACCCCCAGGAATCGGGAGGCCCCCAGCGAGTCACCCATATCGACACCCGGCGTAGCGATGGTGCCGCGGTTGACCGGGTCAGCTGCGTAAATGCTCTAAGGTTGCGCTGACGCCAGTTGATCGAGCGCCCAGTTAGCCGCTTCCCGCACCACCTCGTCATCATCGTCCAGAAGCGCCTTTACCGGTCCGATCAATGCTGCGTCGCCGCTGTTGCCAGCAGCGATCAGCGCATTGCGCACCATCCGGTCACGACCGCTGCGCTTGATTGGCGACCCCGAGAAGACCTTGCGGAAACCGGCATCGTCGAGCGCCAGCAGGTCGGCCAGCGCCGGGGCGGCCAGTTCCGCGCGCGGCAGAAATGCCTTGTTCGCCGCGCCCGCCTGCGCGAACTTGTTCCACGGGCAGACCGCCAGACAGTCGTCACAGCCATAGACATGATTGCCGATCGCCTTGCGATACTGATGCGGTATCGGCCCCTTGTGCTCGATCGTCAGATAGGAAATGCATGCCCGGGCGTCGAGCTGATAGGGCGCGGGAAAGGCTCCGGTCGGGCATATATCCTGGCATGCCGAGCAACTACCGCAAAGATCGCGTCCCGGCGTCGACGGCTCCAGTTCCAGACTGGTATAGATCGCGCCGAGGAACAGCCAGCTGCCGTGCTCCCGGCTGACGACATTGGTATGCTTGCCCTGCCAGCCCAGACCAGCCGCTTCCGCCAGCGGCTTTTCCATCACTGGCGCGGTGTCGACGAAGACCTTCACCTGGCATTTCTCCTGGGCCACCAGCCAGCCTGCAGTGCGCTTCAGCGCGCCCTTGACGACGTCATGATAATCCTTCCCCTGCGCATAGACCGATATCCGTCCGTGATCGCCGACGCTCTCCAGCGCAAACGGATCGGTGGCGGGTGCATAGCTCATGCCCAGCATGACCACCGTCTGCACGTCGGACCATAAAGTAGCCGGATCAGACCGCTCGTCGGCCCGATTTTCCATCCAGAGCATATCGCCTTGGCGGCCTTCGCCAAGCCACTGCTGCAAGCGCTGCCGGGTTTCGGGCGCTAGTCTGGCCGGAGCGATCCCCACAGCAGAAAACCCCTCTTCTCTCGCCTTTTTTTCGAGTGCTTGGGCCAATCTTAACTTGTCATCCGGCATAGGCTGCCCTTATCAAACTTTACCGCCAGATATGAAAGCCGTAAATGCTCGCCCCCGATCCTGAATTTGCCATAGAGGCCCGCAACATCGTGAAGCGATTCGATGGCCAGGCTGCCGTTGACGGCATCGACCTGACGATCAGGAAGGGCAGCATATTCGGCATCCTGGGACCAAATGGCGCGGGCAAGACGACGACCTTGCGGATGCTGCTCGGGATCATCGACCCCGACGAGGGCGAACGCTTCCTGCTCGGGTCGCCGGATCCGATATCCAAGGCGCATCAGGTGGGCTATCTTCCCGAAGAGCGCGGGTTGTACCAGTCGATGAAAGCCTATGACGCGATTGCCTTCATGGGCGCGCTGCGCGGACTGCCGCTGGCGGAGGGCCGCAGGCGCGGGCGCGCGATGATGGAGGAACACGGGCTGGGCGCTGCCATCGACAAGCAGATCCGCCAGCTTTCCAAAGGTATGGCCCAGACCGTGCAACTGCTCGGCACGCTCGTCCACGACCCCGACCTGATCATCCTTGACGAGCCATTCTCCGGCCTCGATGCGCTGAACCAGGGCAAGCTGGAGCGGCTGATCCGGGCGCAGGCGGACCGGGGAGTGACGATCATTTTCTCCACCCATGTGATCGCCCACGCCGAACGGCTCTGCGAGGAAATCGCCATTATTGCCGACGGGAAAATCCCGTTTAGGGGCAAGGTCTCGGACGCACGGGACCGGTTGCGGCCGCAGGTCCATCTGGAGACCCGCAATCTCGACGGTCCTTGGCGCGCGGCCATCCCGCTCGACTGCCAGCCGCTCGGCCACAACTGGCATTTTACCTTGCCGGAAAGCGGGGTGGAACCATTGCTGCATGCGCTGGTCGAGGGCGGCGCCGGAATAGAATCGCTGTCGATCGAGCGCCCCGGGCTGCACGACGCCTTTGTTCAGATTGCGGGCGAAGCAGTGGCCCGGAAGATGGAAGCCGATACCAATAATAGCGAGGAGGACGCCGCATGATCGAGACCATCCGCGCCGCCTTTGTCATTGCCCGCCGGGATTTCACCGCGATTATCTTTTCCAAATCCTTCTTTTTCTTCTTGCTCGGGCCGCTGTTTCCGCTCGGCATCGGCATTGCCGCCGGCGGCCTGGGATCCCAGGTCTCGCGCGATATCGACAATCCCGTCATTGGCGTCGCGCTGAGTCCAGCAGAGGCAGACCAATTGCTGGATACCCGAACCCGCCTAAACCGGAGTCTTGGTTCCAGATCCCTCCCAGACCTCGTGGTGTTGCCGGATCTTGGACGGGATGAAGCAGCCATCATGGCAAAACTGAACAGCAGCAAGTCCCTGTCCGCGATCCTGTCCGGAACTCTGGCCAGCCCCGTGCTGACCGGTTCGGAGCGGGACGTAAACAAATGGCAGGGCAAATTGTCGCTGCTGGCGGAAACAGCCCTGTCCCAGCCAGCTCGGGTCACCATTGATACGAGATTCGTTGGGCAGACCGGCAGCTCCAGCGAACGCGGGCAACTGCTGACGGCACAGGGCGGACAGGCGATTCTGATCCTGTTGACGATGATTCTTGCGGGTATGGTGCTGTCCAACCTGGTCGAGGAAAAGACCAACAAGATCATCGAGATTCTCGCGGCCGCCATCCCGATGGATTCAATTTTTCTCGGCAAGCTGTTCGCGATGCTGGGCATGGCCCTGGTCGGCATCGCCGTGTGGACTACGACGGGACTGACGGTGATTTTGCTGGTCGGCGGCGACTTGAACGCCTTGCCCACTCCCGCGGTCGGCTGGCCGCTATTTGGCCTGCTGATGATATTCTATTTCTCGATGGCCTATCTCCTGCTCGGCTCGCTGTTTCTCGGGATCGGGGCGATGGCAACCACCGTACGCGAGGTGCAGACCCTGTCGATGCCGGTCACCATGGGGCAGTTGCTGGTCTTCTTTCTCGCTTATTCCTCGATTACCAAGCTCGGCGAACCGGTGGAATGGTTTGCCGTGCTGTTTCCGTTCAGCTCCCCCTTTGCAATGATTGCGCGAGCTGCCCAGATGGGCAATATCTGGCAGCATGGTCTGGCACTGGTCTGGCAGGCGATTTTTACGGCGATCATCATCCGGTTTTCGGTGATGCTGTTCCGCCGCAACGTGATGAAATCCGGACCGTCAGCCCCCAAGAAAGGCCTGCTCGCCAGAGTCACCGGAAAATAATCTTGGGATTCACGGCATTTGCCGAAAAGACATTGACATTGCTGTCAATAGAGGCAGATTGAACAAGTTTTGAAACGCAACCGATTGCTAGAATGAGCAACGGCAGGAGAGACTTATGGCATCCGTTCCGCAAATTGACCTTGATAATCTGACCACCTCGCCCACCGCCGACGAAGCGCTGGAGGCCTGGTACAAGCGCAATCCGCCGCTTGCCGATACCGATGCCAATCCTTGGGATGTCAGCCGGGCCGAACTGTACAGCAAGGATCTCTGGCGCAAGCCATTCGCGGAAATGCGCGAAAAGGCACCGATCAACAAGATCACCGGCGGTGTCCACGGAGATTTCTGGAACGTCACCACCTACAAGCCGATCCAGCATGTCGAGGCGTTGCCGGACATATATTCTTCCGATGTCTCCCATGGCGGAATCACCATCGCCGATCCCGAATTTGGCGATGATTTCCAGCTGCCGATGTTCATCGCCATGGACCGGCCCAAGCATACCGGCCAGCGCCGCACCGTCGCACCGGCCTTCACGCCGACCGAGATGCAGCGGATGGAAAAGGAAATCCGCCAGCGCACTGCCGAAGTACTCGACAGCCTGCCATGGGGCGAGAAATTTGACTGGGTAGACAAGGTATCGATCGAGCTGACCACCGGCATGCTCGCGATACTGTTCGGCTTCCCCTGGGAAGACCGGCGGCTGCTGACCTACTGGTCCGACTGGGCCGGCGATGTCGAATTGTCAGTCGCAGAAGATCTGACCGAGCAGCGGCAGCAGATCTTGTATGAAATGGGTGCCTATTTCACCCGGCTGTGGAACGAGCGGGTTGATGCAGAACCCACCCCGGACCTGATCTCTATGATGATCCATTCGGAACATATGCGCGACATGGATCCGATGGAGTTCATGGGCAATCTGGTGCTGCTGATCGTCGGCGGCAACGACACAACCCGCAACACAATGTCGGGCGTGGCTTTTGGTCTGAGCCAGTTCCCCGAGGAACGCGAGAAGCTGCAGCAGAATCCTGATCTCATTCCCAATGCGGTGCAGGAAATCATCCGCTGGCAAACCCCGCTCGCCCACATGCGCCGCACCGCGCTGGAAGACCATGACCTGTTCGGTAACCAGATCAAGAAGGGCGACAAGGTCGTGCTCTGGTATATCTCCGCCAACCGCGACGAGGAGGTTTTCCCCGAAGCCGACAAGATCAAGGTCGACCGGGAGAATGCCCGGCGCCATCTGGCCTTCGGCTACGGCATCCATCGCTGCGTTGGTGCCCGTCTCGCCGAACTGCAGATACGGATCCTGCTGGAAGAAATGCACAAGCGGCGGATGCAGGTCAATCCGACCGGCAAGCATCGCCGCGTCCACGCCTGTTTCGTCCATGGTTTCCGGGAACTGGAAGTGGAGCTCTCGAAATATTGATCAGCTTCCATTCAGACCCGAACCTGTAACAAGGCTGTTCCCTGGCTCGAAACATTCAGGGAACCGGAAAGGGTTTGCAGATGAAATTGATGGATCGACGTACCGTCCTGTCGGGTGCTCTGGTTGCAGCCGGAGCCTATGGGCTGGTCAGCCTGACAGGTATGTTCGACGATGCCAACGCCCGGTCGGGCGGTCCGTTCAAGATCAACCGGACACCGGAAGAATGGAAGCAGCGGCTCGGCGCCGCCCGCTATCGGATATTGCGTCTGGAAGGCACCGAACGCGCCTATTCCAGCTCCCTGAATAGCGAGAAACGCAAGGGTGTATATGCTTGTGCCGGTTGCAATCTCGGCCTCTACTCCTCGCAGACAAAATATGACAGCGGTACCGGCTGGCCGAGTTTCTGGGCGCCGATCGCTCAGGACCGGATCGGCACGACAAGGGACTTCAAGATCGGCTATCCACGCACCGAAGTTCATTGCGCGCGCTGCGGCGGCCATCTGGGGCATATTTTCAATGACGGTCCCAAACCGACCGGCAAGCGCCATTGCCTGAACGGGCTTGCGCTGAAATTCATCCCCGCCTGAACCGGGTGATCAGCTTTCCGGCGCGTCGAGCTGCTGCCAGAATTCCAGTTTGATCCCGTCGCAATCGAGGATCCAGGCAAATTTGCCATATCCTTCGTCAATATGCCCGAGAATCTCCAGCCCCTTGCCCTTGAGCTTGTCGACATAGGCGTCGAGATCGTCAACCCGCAGGTTGATCATGAACCGTGCGCTGCTGGGCGTGAGATAGTCACTGTCCTCGGAAAAATGACTGATCAGGCTATAGGGATTTTCGCCTTTTTCGTCCGACCAGTTGAGCATCGGACCGTATTCGCCGTCCAGCCCCAGATAGTCCTTGTACCATTTGCGTGTAGCCGCCGGATCCTTCACCTTGTGAAAAACCCCACCCAGTCCGGTGACCCTTGCCATTATAATCTCCGAGGTTCTCGTTATCGTCCAATGCCAAAACTATGATGATTTACATTTCGTTTCGCAACCCTTTTGGCTCTATCCGCCAAACCAGCAGGCGGTTGTCCCGAATACGGACAGGTTGCAGCCAGTCCGGCGGTTCATTTCCGGCCATTCGCGCCCAGAGTCCTCGGGGCTTTCGCTTCGCGTAGAGGGCCAGTTCCGCTTCGGCGGGACAGGCGACGATATAGCGAATATTGTGGTCGTCCATAATGTCACGGGCGATATCTGGTGGAGAGGTCAATATCCGGATCTGGTCTGCCATGGCCTGGTCGTTACGATGGTGGCTGGTGGCCAAGACGCTGTGCGGCGTTAGCAGCAACAGCCGTGGACCGAAATCAAACGGTGCCAATATGTTGCTTCGCGGCAGGGCATTCAGCCGGGTGAGCGAAACATCGCTTCTGCAGGCCAGCGATTCCGGGCTTTTTTCGGCTGTAGCTTCATTCGCGCTGGTCATTTTGAACAACGCCACCGCCAGCGGGCCTGGCAGCACCAGGAATATCACCGCCGCGGTGGCGAATATTCGGGAAGACGAGCGCTTGAGCGCGCGGGCCCGGATGAAGGCCTGATGCACCGCCCAGGCCATCAATGGCAAGCCAAAGGCAGCCGCAACCGCCGTCGCGCGCTGGACGAAAAGGGACAGCAGCAAGGCCCAAAGAAAGGCATAGCCGAGTACGAACAATTTGCTGCGGTTAATTCCCCCCGGCCGGAACCGAAATATGTACAGCAGACTGATCAAACCGACCACGATCGATCCGCCAAGCAGGGTGACCATGGTCTCGCCGTTCTGGTACCAGATCGGCAGACCTTCGAGGACATTGACCAGCCAATATTCGCGGACAATCGGATCCATCGTGTTGAACGCGCCGCCCATGCATTGCGGCGCTAGCCCATTGAAAATGGCCAAGGCCGCCAGGCCGGCAAGGGCCAGACCAGCGACGCGGAGCCATATGGTTGCCGGTAGCCATCGAATCGCCGGCAGCATCACCGCCGCACCCGCTGCACAGGCCAGCAAATGCGCCGGCGACAGCGCGTCGCAATAGTTGATGGCGGTGTCAAAACTGCCCTGGCTGGCGAAATAGAGCAGGAAACTGACAGCGAGAAAGGACAACAGCGTCCAGAAGAGCCGTACTCCTTCTTCGGTCTGGAACACCCAGCGCCAGACCAGCAGCACGACAAAGGCGGCCGAAAGCGGCAAACCTTCGAGCGAAATCGACAGCCACAGCGCCAGCGCCGCACCCAGCGCCATGCCACCCTTGCGCTTTTCCGGCCAGAACATGGTCCACAGAGCGGTCAGCGCGAGCACGATCTGCCAGCCGTGATGATCCACCCGCATCGGCCGGATTTGCGCAACGATCGGCACGGCGGTGGCGGTCAGGGCCGCCGCCAGAATGGCGATATTGCGATCAAAAACCGGCTCGGCAATTTTCATCACCAGCCACATCGCAAGTCCCAGTGTGACCAGCGGCACGATAACCATCGCGGCGGTTTCTGCGCTCGCGGCACCAAATACCGGTTTCAGCAGCAGGAAGACCAGCGCCAGCGGCAACTCGATCCAGCGCGGCCAGTGCATCGGCTGGCTGTCAGGTTCGCCAATGCGATATTGTGTGGTGTCAAACCAGCTTTGCCCGCCGAGCCAGTCGCGCAGCTGCACCATGCGCAGCTGATCGTCCGGGTCCCATCCGATACTGGTCGCGATCTGGCCACGGGTGACCAGGACCAGCACCGCGCAGACTGCGAGCCAGATCAGCAATAATGGCAGGTTGCCGCGCAAGCGTTCCAAAATCTTACCCCTCGGGCTGATTGCCCCTAGCTTTCAGGTAAAGCCACGGAACCCGCTCCGGGTCAAATTGCGAACGGTGATGGCGGTCGAAAAACGGCGGCATATGATCACCGACGATCAATATGTCCGCATCCGGAAAATCGCTGGCCGTGATTTCCTTGATCAGCGCCCTGTCGATATCATCAAATATCGCAAACTGGCGGCAGATCATCGGAAAGTCTCTGGCCAGTTCGACCGACACCCTCTCGCAATTCTCGGCCTGGAGATTCTGCTCGGTCGGTACCGGCAGATGGGTGTTCAGCGTCAGCCAATATTGAAAGGTCGGCTGCGTCGCACGTTTGAGATTTTCGGCGAGCATTTGCGGCACCTGCCGGTCGCAGGCTCCGGCGAAGACCCCGCCGCACCATTCCGCGCCGCGCTTTTCGAGATCCGCGGCAAATTCGCTCTTTCCGAAACCAATCCTGGGATACCAGCTTTCCCGCTTGAAGAACGGTCCCTTGAAACTGTGCATCGCCTGTGTCGCATAGCCTTTTTTGGCCAATTGGGCCGGCAAGCAGTTCAATGTTCCGGGATCGTCACTTTCAAGCAATTCATAATAATCGCCCCACCGACCACAAAGCTCGCGAATCTCGCCGGCCGTGGTGCTGTTATAATATAGGCTCGTACCCTGGCTGACCTCGTAGCGCTGCCTGACCGCGCTATCGCCATAATAAGCGAACAGCTTGTCCGCCATCGCCTGATTGTCCTTCGGAACGCCGAGCGACTCCACCATGATCAGCACCAAATGGCGCCTGCCATCCGCGCGCGCGGCAAAGCCGGACTTGCTGACCGCCGATTCGAACGGGGCGCCAGCCGGAGCCGGCCGGAAATAATGGCCGCGCATGCCCTCGCCGACTGCGGCATCCGCGCCGACCAGTCCGAAGATCAGCGCGCCGCCAAGCAGGGTGTGCAGGGGCCGGGAAAAATTCGTGTCGCGCTTCAGCAGAAACCAGCTGCCGATCAATATGCCGGCAATGACCGCCGCTGCGACAATATATTCGATCGAGTTGCCGGGCTTGATCTCGGCGAAAAACTGCATCGAGTAGAGCAGCGAGTCCAGCGTCAGGCTGAACAGCCCGGATACGAAAGACAGCAGCGAATAGATCATCACCCCGGCAAAGGCGAGCCACTGCACGGCGCGCGGCATGCGCTTGACGATCAGGCCGACCAGCCCCGCCAGCGCGATCGGAATCGCGCGTGGCGGCGCGCCAACCATCCACATCGCCATGAACGGAATATTGGCGAGAACGATCCAGACCAATGCCCAGTTCAGGAATTTCATGAAGTCCGCACTGAAGCGATGCCTCTGGGCAGGCGCTTCGATCGTCCGGTCCATATAGCTCACCGGAACACGCCATATTTGCGGGTCAGATAGACGGCGAAGAAACTGACGCCAACCGCTGCTCCCTTCGCCATGACCGGCAGGACACCGGCGCTGGTCAGTCCGCTGACAATGCTGACCGTTATACCGAGACCCAGCACCGCTGTGGCGACGAACCCGAGCCGCTGCAATTGCAGCGCCGCACCATCGCGCGCCTTGCCGGGAAAGACGAAGCTGGACGAAATCAGCCAGTGCACGACGATGCCGGCGCTATAGCCGGCGGCCGATGCCCATCCCGGGTCGACCAGAAAGGCGACCATTACCATGAACAGGGCCACGTCAAAGGCCAGGCTGACGATGCTTGCCAGCAGATAGCGGGTGAGCGAGAAACGGTTGAGAATCGCGAGCGGAAGGGGCAGGTTGCCAACCCAGCCGCCAATGGCCGACCGTCGCTCTGCGCCACTGCGCTCCATCGCTGCTACGCCGCCTTCCTGGATTTGTCCTGCGGCACTTCCTCGATCCGCGTCGGTACATCGCGCATGCTTTCCAGCGCAGCCGCACGGTCTTCGCTGATATCCTCGGCGATCACCCGTTGCGCGCCTTCATCACCGGCTTCATGATATTCCGCATCCTCGTTGACGTTCCAGACATTCCACTTGCGCGTGCCGGCTTCGATATTCTCCACCGTCAGCATCGCCGTCATCATCGCGTGATCCTGATTGTTGTAGCGGTGCATGCCGTTGCGGCCGACCATGTGCAGCGTCGGGAAGCGGCCTTCCAGGTCATCGCGCATCGCGGCGACATTCTGCTCATAGGCATCGTCATAGACCGGATAAGCCTTTTCCTGGCGGACGACGACGCCGCCAACGACATCTTCCGCCTTGCACAGGCCAAGGATCGCCATTTCCTGCCTGGCCAACTCGACCAGCTGCTCGTCGGTCGACGACCAGAGACCGTCATTCTCGAAGCAGAAATATTCCAGGCCGACGCAGGCGATATTCTCGTCCGGCACCATTTCCGGCGACCAGCTGCGGAAATTCTGTACCCGGCCGACCTGTACCCGGTCATCGTGAATATAGATCCAGTTGTCGGGAAACAGATCCTCCGACTTGACCATGATCGCCACGGTCAGGAAATCGCGATAGTTCAGGTCCTGCGCCTCCGGCATTGATTTCGGCAGCGGATGGATGCGGGTCGCCAGCTCGCGCATCGGCGCGCTGGAGATCACGTGCTTGGCGGTGATGATGGTTTCGCCCGCCGCGCTCGTTGCGCTCACCCGCCAATTGCCCTCAGCATCCTGTGCCAGCTGTTTCAGGCTATGGCCCATCAGTACCTCATTGCCTTTGGCTTCGACGTGGCGCTTGGCAGCATCCCACATCATGCCGGGGCCGAGGCGGGGGTAGCGAAAGGTCTCAAGCAGGGTTTTCACTTCCTGCCCGTCATTGGGTTTCCGGTTGAGGCCCAGCGAGCGCTTCAGGCCATCGGTCACCGCGTTCCACAGGCTCAGCCCCTTGATCCGCTGCGCGGCCCAGTCGGCCGACATTTCATTGCACGGCATGCCCCAGACCTTCTCGGTATAGGTCTTGAAGAAGATCGAATAGAGCTTGTAGCCGAACTGGTTGACCGTCCAGTCCTCGAAGCTCTTCACGTTGCGGTTCGGAAAGACTTTCGCCTTGCCATAGCTCAGCATGCACAGGGTCGAGCGCCAGATGCCGAGATTCCAAAGCGCCTCGAAGGCGCGCAGCGGATAGCTGTAGAATTTGCCCTCATAATAGATCCGGCTCATCCGCGGCCGCTGGATGAAGTCATCGGGCAGGATCTCGTTCCACAGATCGACCACTTCCTGGCTTTTCGAAAAGAAGCGATGCCCGCCAATATCAAAGCGGAATCCGTCATGCTCCACCGTCCGGCTGATCCCGCCGACATATTTCGGGTCCTTTTCGATCACGGTGACCGAATAACCCTTTTTGGAGAGCAGATAGGCGGCGGTCAGGCCTGCGGGTCCAGCCCCGATGATCGCTACATCTACGGCGGCTTCTGCGGTGTTGGTTGGCGTTGTCATTCAGTCTGGCCCCTGTCCATGGTACGCCCTGTCGGGCGCGGTGCATGTTTCGGAAACCGGAGTGAACGAAATTGGTTAGCAGATGGTTAATGTGCCAAGAAATTTGCGGGCCGGCACAGAGCCTTACTGGTCGCTAATCGGCGGTACCGGCTGGGGCGGGGCATCGGGATCCGATTCATGCACCTCGATGTGGCCGTGCCCGACATGGCTCTTCCTGTAGCCATAAGCGAAATAGAGCAGCAGCCCGATTCCTCCCCAGATCGGCAGCACCATTTTCGCCTCATAGGGAAGATTGTAGAACAGCCCCAGGCAGCCGACTATCGCCAGTGGCGCGACAATCCAGACCAGCGGCGTGCGGAAGGGCCGGTGACGGCCCGGATCGGTGCGGCGCAGGATCAGCACCGCTACGGCCACCATCAGAAAGGCAAATAATGTCCCCGAATTGGAGATATCTGCCAGCTGTCCGACCGGCAGAAAGGCGGCAAAGACCGACACCGCAACGCCGGTGATGGCGGTGACGATATGCGGCGTCTTCCATTTCGGATGAATGGTGGCTAGCTTTTCGGGCAGCAGGCCGTCGCGCGCCATCACGAAGAAGATCCGGGTCTGGCCGAACAGCATGATCAGGATCACCGATGGCAGGGCTAGGAAGGCAGCAATGCCGATCATGTTGCCGAACGCGGGATGACCGATCGTCCGCAGCACGAAGGCCAGCGCCTCGTGGCTGCACACCAGCGGCTCGCGACCCGCGGAGAGCAGCGCCTGGCACTGGGCGGCAAATTCGGTACTGCCGGGCGCGAGCACATTGCCCGCCGCATCGACAATCGGCTGCGCGCCGACCGTACCGATCGCACCGGCGGCGACCAGCAGATAGAAGACCGTACAGATGCCGAGACTGCCGATCAGGCCGATCGGAACGTTGCGCTGCGGATTCTTCGTCTCTTCTGCCGCGGTCGACACCGCGTCAAAGCCGACATAGGCAAAGAATATCGAGGCCGCCGCGCCGACGGCGCCAAAGCCGCGGCTCTCGCCAAACCAGCCATTGGGCATGAACGGATCGAAATTCTGCCCCTTCATCATCGGCAGGGTAAGCACGATAAAAATGGTCAGGGCGGTGACCTTGATCGCCACCAGCACCGCATTGACCTTAGCACTCTCGCTGGTCCCGATCATCAGCAACAGCGTGACGAGCAGCGCGATGACCAGCGCCGGCAGGTTGATCAGCCCGCCCGGCGCATAGCTGCCAATCGTGAGCGCCCTTGGCAAATCTATCCCGGCATTGGCCAGCAGCCCGACAAAATAGCCCGACCAGCCGACCGAAACCGCGCTCGCCGCCACCGCATATTCGAGGATCAGCGCCCAGCCGACCATCCACGCCAGCAGCTCGCCCATCACCGCATAGGTATAGGTATAGGCCGAGCCCGATACCGGCACCATCGAGGCCAGTTCCGAATAGCAGAGCGCCGCCACCGCGCAGACCAGTCCCGCGATGACAAAGCTCCACATCATCCCGGGCCCCGCCTTCTGCGCCGCCTCCGATGTCAGTACGAAAATCCCCGTGCCGATGATCGCGCCGACGCCCAGCAGGGTCAGCTGAACCGGCCCGAGCGTACGGGTCAGCGCCTTTTTTTCTGCGGTGGCGAGGATGGCGTCGAGGGGTTTGATGCGTCCGAAAAGGCTGAAGGCCATGAAGCGGTCCTGTCCCGAAAAACTGCGCTTGGATTACGCCGATTCTCGGGATGCGCAAGAGGGATTCGGCGAGGCCGTTCGCAATTATTCACCGCCGCAATATGGAAGGGTTTTTCCGGCCCAAGTTCGCCGTTTACCTCTGTCCCTGAAGAGAGAGGGATGAAACGCTCTGTCCCGACTGAACAAGTTCGTCATCCTGAACTCGTTTCAGGATCCAGTGAGAGAAGACGCTTATTACCGCTCTGGATGCTGAAGCAAGTTCAGCATGACCCTGACAAACCATCGTGTTCGCGACTGTTTGAATGACTATTCATTCAAAGAATCAGGGTCATTTTTTCGTATATTTTCGAGACACTGCGCACTTTCCACTCTAGAAAATCGATCGCGCCTGTTTTCCGGTTCAACCGAACTGCAAGGCACCATCGGGGTCCGAACGGATCGATTGCACCATGCGCATGCGACCAGTTCGCCGCTAACATTCTCCTGCGGGGAGGATAGCGTTTCGAACTCCGGTTCGATCACACCACTTCGTTCCAATCTTTCTAAAAGTGATCCGACAGCAAACAATACCGCACCCGTGATTTCTGATGCAAGGCCTGCCTGCATCAGCATCAACTGGAATTGCAACTTCCCTAAATTGTAAGTTTCCTGCTCCAAATATCCGCTATTAACGGTGGGTTGATAAAAAAATGAGCCGATAGCTACTACCGCTCCAATTGCCATCAACCAAAATCCAGCACTTTTCACAATAAGTCCCCCTCACGCCAAATTCTTTAATTCGCCACATCCACCACCAAATCCCCCGGCAACATCGGCTCGCTCAGCAACCGCTCCATCGCCTTCCAGCGCCAGACCGGCGCGTCGCCTTGCGTCTCAACCCAATCGCGGACCATTTCCATGCCGAGGCCATAGTTGATCACATAGCTGCGATATTGTTCGTTGAAGTCGACCATCTGTTCGGCCCGTTCCCGCGACACCAGCTGATATTTCTGGTTCAGCGCGACCGCTTCCTCGCGTGTGATCTCGCCATCAAGATAGCGTTGCGCAATCGTCATCCGCGCGCCGCTCAGCGCCTGCTTGGCGATCTGCAGCGCCCAATAGGCCGCCGCCGTGTCCGGATCGAGCCCCGCCAGCGGGTAGAGCACATCGCGTTCGTAATCCAGCCGGTCCTGGCCGCTGAACGCCAGTTCGATGCCGTAGTTGGCAGATCCCTCGGCGATCAGGCTTTGCGGGCTGTACAGCGGATAGACGGAAAACTCCTGCCAGCCGCGACCCTTGGTCAGGTTGCGCTCGAGCAGCATGTTATAGACATGATGCCCTGGATAGCCCTCGTGACAGCCAAGATCGACGGCGCGACCGATGAAGATTGGCAAATCGGTGTTGATCTGGATCAGGCTCTGATAATTGCCCTGATAATAATTATAGCCGCTCCAGCTCTTGCCGGTGACGAATTCCATTTTGAAATTCTCGCCCTCGGGCAAGTCGAAATATTGCGCTGTCCGCGCCTTGCACTCGGCGATCGCGGTGTCGAACACAGCCTGCAGCCGGTCCCTGGGGATGATGTAATCTTTCTCGAATGCCGCCACCCGTTCGCTGAGCGGGCCGCTGCCAGGAACGATATTATCAATCTCCTCCAGCACTGGGTCAAATTCTTCCAGCGGCTTCAGTTCCGGCGTCACCCCGAACAGGCCCTGCGCTTCCTTGGCAAAGGAAAAGACCTCGCCCTGGATCATCGCATGGCGGGTCACCGCCGCTTCCAGCTGTGCCGACAGGAAGCGCTTGCGCGCCTCGACCAGCGGATCGTCGCTCTCCGGCAGGGCATCCAGCCGCTGCATCAGTTCGACCAGCGCATTGCCCAGTTGACGCATGTCACGCTTGTCGGCTTTCGCGGCTTCTGCCCATGCCGGGGGACCATAATAGGCGTCGACATAGCCGGCTTCTTGTTCGCCAAGCGCCAGCGTTAGCTTCACATAATCGGTAGCAATGGCACCGAGCTCATCGGTCGCCTTTACACCGCCGGTCTCGGCGACGACCGGTCGTGCAACCGGCCCGGTAGTTGGCGCACAGGCAGAAAGACCCAGACAGGCCGCACCGAACAGCCCGATGCTTTTCACAGATTATCCTTCAGCTTTTGCACTTCACTCGCGGGCATCGCGTCCAGCAATTGCTCTGCCTCGCCCTTGTCGAGCGATTTCAGATGCTTGTCCTGCGGCGCGAAGCGAAGGATGCAAAAACCGACAAGGGCCGACAGCAGGGATCCACCCAGCACGCCGATCTTGGCTTCTTCGATCAGAAGCGTATTGCCCGGGAAGGCCAGAGCGCCAATGAACAGGCTCATCGTGAAACCGATGCCGCAGAGCATGGCAACGCCATAGACCTGCAGCCAGCTGGCGCCGCCCAGGCGTCCGGCAAAACCGGTCTTGACGGCAATCCAGACGCTGGCAAAGATGCCGATCTGCTTGCCGAGAAACAGGCCGGCGGCAATGCCCAGGGGCAAGGGCGCGAAGACCTGGTCCCAGCCGATCCCCGTCATTGAGACACCAGCATTGGCGAAACCGAACACCGGCACGATCAGGAAGGCGCTCCAAGGCGAGATCGCATGCTCGAGCCGGTGGAGCGGTGAATGGGCCGCATCCGGCGAGCTCGGCGTGATCACGATCGGAATGGTCATCGCCGCCAGCACCCCGGCAATGGTGGCGTGCACGCCGGACATCAGCACCGCATACCAGAGCAGGCCCGATCCAATCAGATAGGGCCAGAGCCTCAGCACGCCATTGCGGTTCATCGTGTACATGACCGCCAGGATCACCGCGCTGGCGAGCAGGGCGGCACCGTTGATCTCGGCCGTGTAGACCAGCGCGATGATCGCCACGGCGCCCATGTCGTCGACGATCGCCACAGTGACCAGAAACAGCTTCAGCGACGTCGGCGCGCGCGGACCGAGCAGCGCGAGCACGCCGATGGCAAAGGCAATATCGGTAGCCGCGGGAATCGCCCAGCCGTTGTAGAGTATCGGCACATCCTTGACCACGAACAGATAGATCAGCGCCGGAACCACCATTCCGGCGGCGGCGGCGACCACCGGCAGCCGCCGGCGCTCCCAGGTGTTGAGCCGGCCATCGACAAATTCGCGCTTGATTTCCAGACCGACGAGCAGGAAGAAAATTGCCATCAGCCCGTCATTGATCCACAGATGCGGCGTCATCGGCCCCAGTTTGCTGGACAGGGTCGGGCCCTTGATCTCGTGCAGGACGTGGTGATACATGTCGTACAGCGGGCTGTTGGCCACCACCATCGCCAGCGCAGCAGCCACCATCAGCAATATGCCGCCTGCTGCTTCGCTTTTCAGAAAGTCGCGAAGCGCGGAATCCCTGCCGGTGCGTTGCACTTTGTCGTCTGCCATTTGGCCGCCTTTGTTTTTATATTTGGATCGACCCGAGTCATGCGCAGACCGGGGGGTAAAATCAAGGCTTCTGTACCCCGAAATTGGCCCTAGGCGACGACCAGATCACGAATCTCCGCTGCGATCGCATAGCTTTTCTCCCGCGCCGCAGAATCGAAGATCGATCCGGAAATGATCAGCTCGTCGGCACCGGTCCGCTCGACAAAGCGTTCGACCCCCTGTTTCACGCTATCGGGAGAACCGATCGCGCTGCCCTGCATGATCTGTTCGAGCATCGACTGGAACTGCGGTGGCAGGCTCTCGCGATAGCCTTCGACGGGGGGCGGCATCTTGCCCGGATTGCCGGAGCGCAGCGCGACAAAGCTCTGCAGCATCGAGCTGGAGAGATATTCGGCTTCCGCGTCGCTGTCGGCGGCAAAAATGTTGAAGCCGCACATCACATAAGGCTCGGCCAGCTGCTCCGACGGCTTGAAATCGCGGCGATAAATGTCGAGCGCCTCATCCAGCATCTGCGGCGCGAAATGCGAGGCAAAGGCGTAGGGCAAGCCCAGCGCTGCCGCCAGCTGCGCGCCGAACAGGCTGCTGCCGAGGATATAGAGCGGGATATTCGTCCCCTGCCCCGGCGTCGCCTGGACACCCAGCCGCTCGTCGCCGGCCAGAAATGCCTGCAGTTCCAGCACGTCGCGCGGAAATTCATTGGCATCGCTGTTCAGGTTGCGGCGCAGCGCTTGCGCGGTCCGCTGGTCGGACCCCGGTGCCCGGCCAAGGCCGAGGTCAACCCGCCCCGGAAACAGCGCTTCCAGCGTCCCGAACTGCTCGGCAATCACCATCGGCGCATGATTGGGCAGCATGATCCCGCCGGCCCCGATCCGGATCGTGCTGGTTCCCTGGCCGATATGGCCGAGGGCAACCGCAGTCGCGGCGCTGGCGATACCCTCCATGCCATGATGCTCGGCCATCCAGAATCGCTCATAGCCAAGCGCCTCGCCATGCCGGGCCAGCGCCAGCGAGCGGTCGAGCGCGGTTCTGACGTTGCTGCCCTGCGGCACCGGGGAAAGATCGAGTATCGAGAATTTTGTCGCCTTGCTCATTGTCCGTTCCTTTGCCCCAGCTGCCCGGCAACCTTGATCGCATAGCCGCTAGGCACCCTGCGAAAGCCGAGCGTCGGCAATAGCAGGGTCCAGGCGCGGTCGCTACCCGACAGGAACAGCCGCGCGGTATAAAAACCGTTGCCCTGCAGCTTCAGCGTCAGCTGCTCCATGGCGGAGCCGCTCTGCAGCGGCAGCACCAGCACCCCGTCCTGGCATTCCGCCTTGCCGAGCAGTCCCTGTTTCAGGTTCAGGCCTGGAATATTGGCGTCGAGCGACATCCGCACCGTACCGCTGGCCGACTGGCAGCGCCCCCCGGCAAAGCTGATGCTGACCGCCTGCAGGTCAATCGCGGAGGCCGGCAGCGGCGCCAGCTGGCTGCCCACCGCCATGGTGGTGGTCAGGTCCCGCACCAGCAGGCCGTTGCCGCTCTTGCCGACCGTCGCCACCAGCCCGCGATCACCGGCGACCGGCGGCCGTTCCAGATCCATCAGTACCCGGCCGGTCAGCAGCGGCAGCAATTGCAGCCCGGCGTCGAGATCGCCCAGGGCAAAGGGCCCCAGCTGCGCGCCCTCGATCCGCCCGTTCCAGACCGACCCGCTGATCGCCCGGGCCGAGAAACCCGACCCCTCCAGCCCCGCCATGCCAACCGCCAGCCGCAGCGGCAGAAAAAACAGGGCAACCGCCATCACGGCGACAGGGATCAACAAATAGGTCAATGCGCGGGGCACCTGCTTTCCTTCGGCTCAGGGTTCGGGGGAAAATTGGTCGAAATAGGCAAATATCTCGTCTTGCTCGCGACTGGCGGCGTTGCGCCATTTCGGCGCGGATTTGCGGTTGAGCAGGACACCGCTGGAAGACAGAATGAGCACCGTCGGCGTGCCCCTGACCGCCCCGATGCCAAAGCGCCGGGCGATATCGAGATTGCGGTCCCGCTGGCCGACATCGACATAGACAATTTCATATTTCGGGGCGAGCATCGCGGCAAAGCGCGGCTGCGCAAACCAGCCGGCAAGGCCGCGGCTGTCATGGCACCAGTTGGCGCCGAGGACGAGCAGGACCCGCTTGTCCGACAGCGCCGCACGGACCAGCGCCGCATCCACGTCCGCCGCCGCGTCTGCGCTTTGCCCGAACGCGCGCGCCTCGGGATGGTCGCCTCCCGCCGCATGGTCCGCCAGCGACGGTTGCGCAGCGGCGCTCGCACTCAGCGCCGCCAGCAGCAGGAACAGGAATCGCATCAATATTCGATCAGCCGCGCAGCTGGGTTTCAAAAAACGCCAGCGTCCGTTTCCAGGACAGCGTCGCCGCCTCCTCGTCATAACGCGGCGTCGTGTCATTGTGGAAGCCGTGGTTGACGTCCGGATAGAAATGCACGCTATATTCCTTCTGATGCTCCGTCAGGGCCGCCTCATAGGCCGGCCAGCCGGCATTAATCCGCTCGTCATTGCCGGCATGGTGGATCATCAGCGGCGCCTCGATTGCCGGGACATCGGCGGCATCCGGCTGGCGACCGTAATAGGGCACCGACGCGGCGAGATCGGGATAGGCCACCGCCAGCGCGTTGCACACGCCGCCGCCATAGCAGAAACCGACCGCGCCGACCTTGCCGGTCGATCCCTCATGATCGCGCAGAAATTCAAAGGCGGCAAAGAAATCTTCCATCAGCTTCGCGCCGTCGAGCGTGGCCTGCATCGTCCGCCCCTGGTCATCATTGCCGGGATAGCCGCCCACCGGCGACAGGCCATCGGGCGCCAGCGCCAGATAGCCGGCCTTGGCGACCCGCCGCGCGACATCCTCGATATAGGGATTGAGCCCGCGATTCTCGTGGATCACCAGCACCGCCGGCAGCTTGCCGGTCGCCCCCGCCGGCTTCGCCATCAGCGCCCTGATCCTGCCATGGCCCTCGGGGCTCATATAGCTGATCCGCTCGCTGACAATCGCCGGATCATCGGCCGGCACCTGCGCCGCCCAGGCATAATCGGGCTGCAGCTGGTCGAGGATCATCGCCCCGGTCACCCCGGCGGCGGCAAATTTCCCGGCCTGCCGGATGAAGTCCCGCTTCGAGATCGCGCCATGCACATAGCCATCGAATATTTCGAGTATATGGGGGTGAAAGTCGGTTGCGCGCTTGCGTCCGCCGGCACTCATTCCGCCGCCTCCATGGCCAGGGCTCCCGCCTCGATCTCCGCCGCCTTCGCTTCTACCAGCTTCACGATATGGTCGACCATGTCCTCGTCCGCGACATGATGGTCGGTGACGCCGGAGAGATAGACCATATGCTTGCCCTTGCCGCCGCCGGTGATGCCGATATCGGTCTCTCGCGCCTCACCGGGGCCGTTGACGACGCAGCCCAGAACAGAAAGAGACAGCGGCGTGCGGATATGCTGCAGCCGTTCCTCCAGCTTCTGCACCGTGCGGATCACGTCAAAGCCCTGCCGCGCGCAGCTCGGGCAGCTGACCACCCGGACGCCGCGCGTGCGCAGGCCGAGCGCCTTCAGCATGTCATAGCCGACCCGCACTTCCTCTTCCGGTTCGGCAGACAGGCTCACCCGGATCGTGTCACCAATGCCCGCCCACAGCAGATTGCCGATGCCGATCGAGCTTTTCACCGTGCCGCCGATCAGGCCGCCGGCCTCGGTGATCCCGACATGCAGCGGACAGTCGACCGCGTCGGCCAACTGCATATAGGCGGCCACCGCGAGGAACACGTCGGACGCCTTCACCGCCACCTTATATTCGTGGAAATCATGGTCCTGCAGGATCTTGATATGATCCAGCGCGCTCTCGACCAAAGCCTCGGGACAGGGCTCGCCATATTTCTCGAGCAGGTCCTTTTCCAGGCTCCCCGCATTGACGCCGATGCGGATCGCGCAGCCATTGGCCTTGGCCGCGTCGATCACTTCCTTGACCCGCGCCGCCGAACCGATATTGCCGGGATTGATCCGCAGACAGGCCGCACCCGCCTCTGCCGCCTCGATGCCGCGCTTGTAGTGGAAATGGATGTCCGCGACGATCGGCACATTGCTCGCCCGCACGATCTGCTTCAGCGCAGCGGTGCTCTCGACATCGGGACAGGAGACGCGGATGATGTCGACGCCGGCTTCCTCGCAGCGTCGGATCTGGTCGATCGTCGCCTTGGCGTCGCTGGTCAGCGTGTTGGTCATCGTCTGCACGGTGATCGGCGCATCGCCGCCGACCGGCACGTCGCCGACCATGATCTGCCGGCATTTGCGCCGTTCGATATCGCGCCAGGGGCGCAAAGAGGGGTTTTCAGCGGTCATCGGTTGAAACCTGCGGGGCTGTTGCTCATCTTGTGCATATAGCGGGTTCATCCCGCAGGTGCGAGGGGCGATTGGCCCTGTCGCGAAAAAAGACCGCAACCGAAAAGGAAATTCCCATGGCAACAGCAGTAATCACCGGTGCAAATCGGGGCCTCGGCCTCGAAATGGCGAAACAATATGCAGCAGCGGGGTGGGACGTGATCGGCACCGCCCGGGAACCCGAAAGGGCGGAAGAACTGAACGCGATCGACAAGGTCACGGTCATGCAGCTGGATGCCGCCGAGGACGCCAGCATCGAGCAATTTGCCGGACAGCTCGGCGACCGGCCGGTCGACCTGTTCATCAACAATGCCGGCATTTACGGTCCCTCCGAGCTCGACCGCGACCAATGGCTCGACCTGTTCAACATCAATGTCGTCGGCCCGGTCAAGCTGGCCACCACGCTCAAGGACAATGTCGCCAGGTCCAAGGACAGGAAAATGGTCGTCATCTCCAGCCAGGTCGGCAGCATCGCGGAAAACGAGAGCGGCAGCATGATCTATTACCGCACCAGCAAGGCAGCGGTGAATCAGGCCTGGCACTCGCTCGCGCAGCAGTGGCAGGACGACGGCCTGACCCTCGCCATGCTGCACCCGGGCTGGGTGCAGACCGACATGGGCGGCGCAAATGCCGACCTGACGCCGCAGGAAAGCGTCGAGGGCATGCGCGCGGTGATCGACGGTCTCACCCATGACCAGAATGGCAAATTCTATGACCATGGCGGCCGGGAAATTCCCTGGTAGAGAAGCGGCTTGCGGCGTCTCCCATTGGCATCTAGACCGATGCCAAAAGGAGCATATTGATGATCAGATCCACCCTTGCCGCGATCACCATGCTTTGCTGGGCAGGCACAGCGATGGCGCAGACTGAAGACAAAAGCGAAGGACACCGCTGGTCTATCGCAATCCACGGCGGGGCCGGCACCCTCGAACGCGACAAGATCACGCCCGAGAAGGATGCAGAAATCCGGGCCGCGCTGGACAAGGCGCTGGCCATCGGCTCGCAGATCCTGGACGACGGCGGCAGCGCGATGGACGCGATCACCGCCACCATCATCTCGATGGAAAATGACCCCAATTTCAACGCCGGCAAGGGCGCGGTCTTCACCTGGGACAAGACCAACGAGCTCGACAGCAGCATCATGGACGGCAGCGACCTGTCGGCCGGCGCGGTCGCCGGGATCAGCGGCACGAAAAACCCGATCCTGCTGGCCCGCGCGGTCAAGGACCATAGCCCGCATGTCATGCTCTCGGGCGCTGGCGCCAACCAGTTCAGCCGCGAACAGGGGTTGGAGCAGGTCACGCCCGACTATTATGCCACCCCCTATCGGCTCAAGCAGATCGACGACCTGCTCGCCAAAAAGGTCAGCGCCGCCGATGTCGACCATAAATTCGGCACGGTCGGTGCCGTCGCCATGGACAGCAAGGGCAATATGGCGGCCGGCACCTCGACCGGCGGCATGACCGGCAAGCGCTGGGGCCGGATCGGCGACAGTCCGATCATCGGCGCCGGCACCTATGCCGACAACCGCAGCTGCGCCATTTCCGCCACCGGATCGGGCGAATATTTCATCCGCCTCGGCGTCGCCCACGAAATCTGTACCCGCATCCGGATGCGCTGGCCGATCGCGATCGCGGAAGCGCAATTCACTGTGCCAAAGGATGAACAAGGCAATGATAGCTATGTCATTCACGCCAGCGAGTTCATGTTGCCCGACGAAGAAGTCCAGCGCATCGCCGACGATGTGATCGCCGATCTCGGCGCGCTCGGCGGCGACGGCGGCATCATCTACGCCACCCCCTGGGGCCAGGCCGGTTACAGCTTCAACACCGCCGGCATGTACCGCGGCCGCGCGACCAGCGACGGCGAGCAGAGCGTGGCAATCTACGGGGACGAGGAATAGGCGCAGAGAACCCGGGGGCAGATGGCGGACGGGTCCGGTGACTCCATGATGCTTAAATTGTGGAGAAACGCTCGATATCGCTGATCCGGCCCGAAACGACGAGTTCGTCATGGGGAAAAATCAGTGTGTCGGGTATGGCGTGGATAAAATCCTCCCCTTTGCGTTTTACGCCGACTACCGTGACATTATATTTCTTGCGGCATTCGCTCGTCATCAGCGGAAGGCCGACGATTGCCTCTGGCGCGGCAAGCTTGGCAATGGCAAATTCGTCACCGAAGGAAATGAAATCGAGCAGACGTTCGTTGAGCAGATGCGCGACCCGCTCGCCCATTCGCTGTTCGGGAAAGACAACATGGGTCGCGCCCGTCCGCTCAAGAATGCGTGCGTGCTTCTCGTTGCTCGCCTTTGCCCAGATATTGGTTAGGCCGAGATCGGATAGCGCAAGGACAGTAAGTACGCTGGCTTCGATGTCACTGCCTATCGCAACAACCGCCGCTTCAAAATCCAGTACGCCCAATTGCTGGAGCGTTGCGCTATTGGTGCAATCGGCTTCCACCACTTTGGTGATCTCGGGCGCAAATGCCTGGACCAGCCGCGCATCGGTATCAGCGCCGAGCACTTCATGACCCATGCGCTCCAGCGCCCTTGCCACCGCTCCACCAAATCGGCCGAGTCCGATTACCAAAACAGGTCTGCGTTTATTAGCCGACAATGGGATTCTCCTCAGGATAACGATAGGGACGATCACGATTGCCAAGGGCAAGCGCCGTCGCAACGGTAATGGTTCCAACCCGTCCAATAAACATCAGCGCGATAATCACCACCTGCCCGCTTGGCGGCAGGTCGGCGGTGATGCCGGTGGACAGGCCAACGGTGGAAAAGGCGGAAATACATTCAAAAAGAATATCATCAAGGGGCAGCGAACTGATCGAGGCAATATAGGTCGTGCCCGTAAATATGAGCGCAGCAGCCAAAATGGTGACGGACAGGGCTTGGCGCTCGACTGCACGGCCAAAGCGGCGCTGGAACAAGCCGGCATCGCGACGGCGGCGGATTTCCGACAGCATGATGGCAAACAAGACAACAAAGGTTGTAACCTTGATACCCCCGGCGGTGCCGGCGCTGCCACCGCCAATGAACATCAGGAAATAGTTGACCATGATTGTTTCATCTTCGAACGCGCTGACATCAAGGCTGTTGAAACCCGCCGTGCGCGGCATGACGGAATGAAAGGCGGCGTTGAGCAGCTTCCCGTCAACGGTCATTGCACCCAGGGTTGCCGCATTATTCCATTCCATCACCAGGATCGCGACAAAGCCCAAGGCAAGCAGTACTGCGGTTCCCGCTACGGTGATTTTGGTATGCAGCGACCAGCGCCGCCAGTTGAAACGGTTGGTGCGGATATCCTGCATCACCGGGAAACCGAGCGCAGTCAGAATCACCGCAAATATTATCGGTCCCAGAATGAACGGATCGGCCTGATATCCCATGACGCTGTCGGAATGCGTTGAAAAACCGGCATTGTTAAAGGCGCTGACCGCATGAAAGACGCCGTGCCAGACCGCTTCACCAACTGGCATGCCATAGGTCGTCATCATGCGCAGCGACAGGATGACCGCGATAACCGCTTCCACGCTGAGGGTAATCACGAATATCAGTTTGAGGACGGAGGCGGTATCACCGGTCTCCAGCCGATTCCGTTCGATCTGGGTTGCCATCCGCTCGCGAAGGCCAAATCCGCGCCCGGCCATAAGGCCGAACAGCGTCGCAGCGGTCATGATGCCCAGCCCGCCGATCTGGAACAGAAGTAATATGGTCGTCTGGCCGAATCGAGACCAATAGGTCGCGGTATCAACCACGATCAGACCGGTCACCGCCACGGCAGATGTTGAGGTGAACAATGCCGTCAAGATGGGGGCACGGACGCCGTCAACGGTCGCGAAAGGAAGACTCAGCAGCATGGTTCCAAGCGCAATCGCACATAGAAAAAGCAATGGAATCAATCGAATCGGATCGCGCAGGTCCATCATCGGGGCACTTTGCACGGAATGCTATGGAGGTAAAGTACAGGGCTGCAATATGGTGGTTGCGGCTTTGACCGCCATTGCGAGAAGCCAAACGCATCGCAATCTGTCTGGATCATCCTTCTCCACCGCCCCCACCGTTCGTCCTGAGCCCGTCGAAGGACCGAGCCAATATAGTCACTCCGCCCCTCCCAATCAGCCCTCGCCAATTTGCCGCTTCCCCTCCTTTAATCACTCGGTTAAACCAGTCGGATGATCCAGCATTCCACACATCGTCAATCCGCCCTGTCCTACATCCCCGTGCGGCGCTATACCGGCGGGATGATGCCTCTTTCCGCAGGTCGCGCCACGCCGATTCGGAAAGGTCACGCTCGTCACCGCTTCGGGCGGGCACAACCGGCAGTTTTCTGCTGCCTCCAGGCGAAAGTCACAGAAAATAAAACCACGCATTACTGTAAAGCGAGCGGGGAAAAATCATGACCTGGAAACCCGAACTCGAGGAACTGGCCGAGCGCCAGCGGCTAGCCGAAAAAATGGGCGGCGAGGAAAAAGTCTCGCGCCAGCATGGTCGCGGCAAGCTGGATGCCCGGGCGCGGATCGCCGGCATTGTCGACGAGGACAGTTTCCGCGAGATCGGCAAGATTGCCGGGCGCGGCACCTATGCCGAGGACGGCACGTTCGAGGACTTCGCGCCGAGCAACCTGATCTTCGGCCGCGCCAATATCGAGGGCCGCCCGGTGGTCGCCAGCGCCGATGACTTCACCGTCCGCGGCGGCGCCGCCGATGCGGCGCTGCACCGCAAGTTCACCCAGTGCGAGAAAATGGCGCACACGATGGGCATCCCGATGATCCGGATGATCGACGGCACCGGCGGCGGCGGTTCGGTCAAGAGTCTGGAGGATATGGGCTTCACCTATGTTCCGGCCGTGCCCGGCTGGGAAGACATCATCAAGAATCTGGACAATGTGCCGGTGGTGGCGCTGGCCCTGGGGCCGACCGCGGGCATGGGCGCGGCGCGCACCGTGGCCAGCCATTATTCGATCATGGTCAGGGGCCTGTCGCAGATTTTCGCCGCCGGCCCGGCGGTGGCCGCAGCGATCGGCGATACGCTGACCAAGGAACAGCTCGGCGGCTCCGACATCCACGCGACCAATGGCGTGGTCGACGAGGAAGTCGCCAGCGAGGCGGAAGCCTTTGTCACCGCGCGCAAATTCCTCTCCTATCTGCCGAGCAACGTGAACCAGAAGGCGGCGCGCACCGAGAATTGGGACCCGATCGACCGCCGCGACGACAGCCTGCTCTCCGCCGTGCCGCGCGCCGACAAGCAGGTCTATTCGATGCGCAAGATCATGACATCGGTGTTCGACGAAGGCTCGGTGTTTGAAATGGGCAAGCGCTGGGGCCGCGCCGCGATCACCGCCTTTGCCCGGCTCGACGGCTGGCCGGTGGCGGTGCTCGCCAACGATCCGTCTTTCCTTGGCGGGTCCTGGGAAGCAAAATCCTCAGAAAAAGTCGAGCGCTTTGCCAAGCTGGCCGAACAGTTCCATCTGCCGGTGGTCCATCTGGTCGACAATCCTGGCTTCATGATCGGCGCCGAGGCCGAGCGCACCGGTACCATCCGCTATGGCGTGCAGGCGATGAACGCGGTCTACCGGGCGACCGTCCCCTGGGCCAGCGTCATCGTTCGCCGCGCCTATGGCATTGCCGGCAGTGCGATGAGCAATGCCGAGCATTTCCAGTATCGCTTCGCCTGGCCCTCCGGCGACTGGGGCTCGCTACCGATCGCGGGCGGGCTCGAGGTCGCCTACAAAAGCGATATCGAAAGCGCCGAAGACCCGGCCGCGCGGCTTGCGGAGATCCGGGCCAAGCTCGACAAGGTCACCTCGCCGTTCCGCACCGCCGAACAGTTCAGTGTCGAAGATATCATCGACCCGCGCGACACGCGGCCGCTGCTCTGCGAATTTGCCGAACTGGCGTGGCGAAAGCTGGGGGCACCGTGAGCCGGGGCGCCGAGGGACCAGACGGAACGAACGGGAAATATTTTTCTCCTGTTGTCACAGGCACTTATGTGACCATGTGATGCCGGTCACGGAAATCCGGCGTAAATATCCTATGGAGGGGAACGGAAGATGCATATCATTTCATCTACCGAAACCAACGGTTCATCGCTGATTCAGCAACGAGATGCCATTGCATCGGTCCACAGTCTGGCAATAAAGAAGGAAGAAACGATGTATTTATCACCACGATCATTCATCAATCAGCCTGCTCAAGCCTTGGCCGACCACGGAGTCCAGCGCGGCTACCAGCCGCTCTATCATCTCGATATTGTCAACCGCTGCCCCGGCTGCGGCAAGTCGCACTGGCATGTCGGCCGGTTCAGCGCCGAATGCGCCCATTGCGAGACCGCCCTGCCGCTGGCGATGGTCGCCACCCAGCCGATGCAGCCGCGCTTCACCGAACGTTTCAGCAAGACGGCAATGGCGGCTTGAACAGCCAATCCTTCTAAGGACTTGTCTAAAGACTTGCGATAATTGAATTCTCCGGTCATCGTCATTCCCTGAAAAAAGGGGAAAATCGATGACCGCAGACAGCAATTTTTCATCCATGGATCGCCGTCAGGCTCTGCGCGGAGGAGCCATGGTCGGCGCCGGCGCCATGTTCCTGTCGCCTGGCATGGCCTTGTCGGCCAGCAGCGACATGGCCGCCATTCGCAAGGCCGCCGAAGCTGGCCGCGAAGCATCGATCCAGCGGATTCAGGACTGGATCAAGCTCCCCTCGATCGCCGCAGAAAATCTCAATATGGCCGAAGGCGCCGACTATATGGCGATGCTCGCCAGGGGCGCCGGCTTCCAGCATGTCGAAATCGTCCCCACCGATGGCCATCCCCGGCGTCTTCGCGACGCTCGATGCCGGTGCCAAGCGCACGCTCGGCATCTATTTCATGTATGACGTCAAGCAATATGATGCGTCCGAATGGTCGTCCCCGCCGCTGGCGGCGGCGATCGTCGACCGGCCCGGCTTCGGCAAGGCGATCATGGGCCGCGGAGCGGTCAACCAGAAAGGGCCGGAAGCAACCTTCCTCGCGGCGCTGCACGCCATCCGCGCTGCCGGTCGCAAGCTGCCCGTCAATATCGTGCTGATCTGCGAAGGCGAGGAAGAGATTGGCTCCCCCCATTTCAGGCAGGTCGCGACCAAGCCCAATGTGCTGGCGGCGCTGAAGAAATGCGAGGGCATCTTCATCCCGGCGAGCTGGCAGGACAAGAATGGCAATGTCAGCGTCAATCTGGGTTCGAAAGGCATGATCGAACTCGAACTGGTCGCCAGCGGCGAGAAATGGGGCCGCGGACCCAAGGGCGACATTCATTCCAGCCTCAAGGCGATGGTCGACAGCCCGAGCTGGCGGCTGGTGCAGGCGCTGCAGACGCTGGTGACAGCGGACGGCAACACCCCGGCGATCGACGGCTGGTTCGAGAATGTCCGGCCGCTGACCGCACGCGAGAAGGCGCTGATCGCCGAGACCGCCCGCACTTCCGACGAGGCCCAGCGCAAGGCGGTGCTGGGTGTCGATGTCTGGATCGACGACCTGCCGTTCGAACAGGCGCTGCAGCGCCTCGCCCAGGAACCCACGGTCAATATCGAGGGGCTGGTGGCGGGCTATACCGGGCCGGGCGGCAAGACCATTTTGCCGGGCCGGGCGGTCGCCAAGCTTGATCTGCGGCTGGTACCCAACCAGACCCGTGCCGAAGCAGAGCGCAAGCTGCGCGCCCATCTCGATGCCAAGGGCTTCCCCGACGTCGAGGTCAATGTCAGCGGCGGCTATGACCCGACCGAGACCGACGAGAACAGCCGCCTGATCCGCACCGAACTGGCCACCTACGAGCGCGCCGGAATCAAGGCCATTCTCAACCCGCGGCTGGCCGGTTCCTGGCCGGGTGCCACCTTTACCGCCCCGCCCGTCTCGATCCCGGCCGGCCATTTCGGCATGGGCCACGGCGCCGGCGCCCATGCACCCGACGAATATTATCTGATCGAATCGACCAACCCCAAGGTCGCCGGCCTGGTCGATGCCACCATGGGCTATGCCGATTTTCTCTATCAGCTGGCGGCGATCAGCTGATTACCTGCCCTTTCCGTCAGGGGTGAGCCTGTCGAACCCCGCCTCTGGACTGGAGGCGCCCTTCGACAGGCTCAGGGCTAACGGTATCATCACCAACAGACCGCCCATCACACATCGCCGAACGCCTTGAGCGCGGCCGGCGCGACGATGTCGCCCCATTCCTGGACGAAATGGCCGGCTTCCTCGATCAGCAGCGGCTCCGGGCAGCCCCGGATCAGGCCGTGCATCATCTTCATCACCGGCGGGCCGAGCACCGGGTCGGAACCGCCAATCGCCATGAAGCTGGGTCCGGACCACTCGCCGCTCCAGAAGGCGGCAGCCTCCCGGCTGACCGCGACCCCGTCCATATCCGGCTCGACCGGCACCAGCGCCGGAAATTTGCGGGCCCCCGCCTGAAAGCTCGGATCCGGATAAGGCGCATTATAGGCGGCGATTTCCGCCTCGCTCATCTCCGGTGTGCCACGGGCGATGATCTCCCCGGCATCGAAAACCGGCGTGGTCAGCGCATATTGCTTCCACGCGTTGAAGCCGTCGCCCGCGCCGGTACCCAGGCCCAGGGCGGTGTTCATGATCAGCAACCGCGACAGCCGCGCGCGGAACCCCGCATCGACCGGGAGCGTCAGCCCGATCAGTCCGCCCCAGTCCTGCACCACCAGGGTGATGTTGGTCAGATCCAGCCGCTCGACCAGCGCCAATATATGATTGCGGTGAAAGTCGAACGTGTAGCTATCCAGTTCGGTCGGCTTGTCGGACCGGCCAAAGCCGAAAAAGTCGGGACAGACCACCCGCGCCCCGGTGGCGGTGAAATGCGGGATCATCTTGCGGTAGAGAAAGGACCAGCTCGGCTCGCCGTGCAGGCAGAGAAAGGTGCGATCGGTATCCTTCGGCCCGGTATCGATCCAGGCGGCGCGCAGCCCTTCATAGCCCGGCAGGTCCTCGGCATATTCGACCGGATAGTCAAAGTCGGGGATATCGGCAAAGCGCTCTTCGGGCGTGCGGACGGCGGCTATCGTCATGATGGATTTCCTTTTAACGGTCGGCGGGAAACCTGTCAGGGCAGGAACAGCGGGTCAAGGACCAATAGCCGCCGCCATCGTCCGGTTCCGGCCCTTGCAAACTTTACAGAAAGCGATCTTTTCAATTTCCGTGACCTTAGCTCCAAACCGTTGAATAACTGACATTTTCCGGGTTCTGCCTGGTGCGCGAGTGTGACCTTTGCCGGAGCCGGCCGGCGAAGGCCGCGCATCGCGGGGCAGAAAGGCGCAGGAGACTCGTCACGAGGCGCAGCATAAGCGCAGGCGGGGGGTGTAGGAAAGCCGATATTGCACCCGGCAAGCCGCAGGATGATCCGCCAAGGCCGCGGCGCCCGATTTGCCGTTCCGCCGGTCCGTCGCGCCGCAGCCACCGTCCGCCGCCAATGCTGTGATAATTCCGCATCACACGAGAATATATCGGCAATTTCCGGCCCGCCGATGGAACGATTGGTGTCCGCCAACCGTTCCCTCTACTCGTCGATCTATTGCGCTGAGTGTTTGCGCTGGTCGACGGCAGCCCGCAGCAATAGCGGGCAGAACCGGAACAATCATGTTCCATAATGTTAGTTGGAGTATAATAATGAAATCCCCCGTAATTACCTCCCTTATCCTCTGTGCAGCCGCCGGCGGCTTTGCCGCTCCGGCTGTGGCGCAGTCCGACTCACCGTTCACCGGCCCCCGTGTCGAAATCCTGGGTGGCTATGATACATTGCGTTCGGGCAGCGACGCTGACATCGACACCGACAATGACGGCATTTTCGAAGACAACAACCTCGACCAGTCGGTCGACGGCTTCGCTTATGGCGCAGCGCTCGGCTATGATATTGACGCTGGCCCGGTCGTGCTTGGTATTGAAGGCGAATATATGGATTCGACCGGCAACCAGGAAAGCGGTGAAAATGTCAACGCACCGTTCGGCTATAGCATCAATCTGAAACGCGACCTTTATGTGGGCGCGCGCATCGGTACCAAGATCAGCCCGACCACGCTGATCTATGCCAAGGGCGGCTACACCAACACCGCGGTTGAATCGCGTTTCCAGGACCAGGCCGCAGACGATGGCATCGACTATAACTTTGACGACAGCCAGCAGGTTGACGGATACCGTCTTGGTGCCGGCATCGAGCATTCGATCGGAACCGGCGGCAGCGGCAACGGCTCCGGTGCCTTCGTCAAACTCGAGTACCGCTATTCGAACTATAGCTCGCTGAAATATAACGATACATTGTTCAACGACAGCAATGAAATCGGCGTCGATCTCGATCGCCATCAGATGGTCGCGGGTGTCGGCTTCCGCTTTTAAGACGGAGCAGATCCTGCAACAGAAGGGCGTGCCGTTCGATGAACGGCGCGCCCTTTTTCCTGCCGGTCAATCCGACCCGTTTCTTCTGGATGGTTCAGGCGTCCGCGATCGCCATCAATTGCGACGGAAAGGGCACGGCCAGTGCTTCCGCATCGTCGCCCGCCAGCCAGCGGTCATAGTCATCCGGCTGCAGGATCACCGGCATCGCCTTGGGATGGATCGGCCAGACCAGCGGGTTGGGCTCGCAGGTCAGGAAGGCAAAGACATGGCCCTCGTCCGACGGCCGCCAGATCCCGGCAAAGGCGGACAACGGCGCTTCCATGACCGCAAACCAGCATTCCTCCCGCCCCGCGCCGGGCTTTGGCTCGGCAAAGCGGCTGAAGGGCACGAGGCAGCGATGTTCGGGCCTGGTCAGCATCGATCGCCAGAACGGGCTGGACAGGTTGCGGACATTGGTGATGCGCCTGGTCACGGTGGTCCCGGGGCGCTTGCCCTTCATCGTCAGCGGCACGCCCCATTGCATGCTGTCGAGCCGCTTGCGCCCCTGGTCGACCCGCACGACCGGCGCCTGATATTTCGGCCAGATATCGATCCTGATTTCGGAGAAGGGCGGATCGTCGCCGGCGCCGATATATTCCTGCCAGCTGGGGATGGCCTCGGGGTGGTTCTGATAGTGGTTGCACATGGCTGTAGTTCAGCATGGAGCGGGGCTGGAGGCAAGGGGTGTTGGATTTTGGGCAAGGGAAACGGGAGGGATTTTAGCAAGTGGCCTGTTACGTTAAACACTGAACAACCATTATTACTTGCCTCCTTCCCACAACTAGCTAGTTAATATTCTACCATTCAAAGGAACCTAGCCAATGGAACTTGAAGCCCGACTGGGAGAACTCACCAAGACAATTTCGGATCACCGCGAAGTGCTTTTAACAGAGGAAGCGGCAAAGACGGCCTTGGTGATGCCGTTCTTGCAGGCGCTCGGATATAATGTTTTCAATCCTTCGGAAGTCGTCCCTGAATTTACTTGTGATGTCGGAATCAAAAAAGGCGAAAAAGTGGACTACGCTATCTGCCATGATGGCAAGGTAGAAGTGCTAATTGAGTGCAAGCCTGCAAAGTCGGAGCTAAGTGTTAACCATGCCTCACAGCTTTTCCGCTACTTCGCAACCACGGAAGCTCGGCTAGCGATTCTGACGAACGGCGTTATCTACAAATTTTATTCGGACGTGGACGTTCCGAACAAGATGGACGACAAACCCTTCTTCACCTTGGACTTGGCGAACACCCGCAAGGCCGACCTAAAAACGCTGGCCCGGTTCACCAAGGGATCATTCAACATTGAGCAAATTGTGGAGGAGGCAGGGAAGCTCAAGCTGCAATCACTGGTCTATAAGGAATTGCAAAGAGAGTTTTCAGAGCCATCTGACGAACTGGTGCGCCTAATAGGGTCCAAGGTCTATCCTGGGCGCCTCACTGCCTCCATAAAAGAAACCTTCAAATCTCTCATTGTAAACTCAGTCAAATCGCTAATCCGTGACGGCGTAACAGAACGACTCACCTCCGCCTTGAGTGCATCAAATCCCCCAGAAGAAACTGATACGTTGGCCTCAAGCGAAACAAGCGACGGACTTGAGACCACTGAGGACGAGATCGCAGGATTCCAAATCGTTAGAGCGATTGGCGCTCAGAAAGTAGATCCAAAGCGGATCATCATGCGGGACGCTAAGTCTTATTGTGCGGTGCTGCTGGATGATAACAACCGCAAAACAATCGTTCGACTTCACTTCAACAGCGCGACCTCTCGATATCTAGGGACTTTTGCCGGCAAGGAGGAGACCAGAGTAGAGGTCGAAAGCCCGGTTGACATCTACAAGCACGGAAAAGCCATTTTGAAGCGACTGGATGAGCTGGCTGGCGAGGCTTAAAAACCGCTCGAAAATTACGGCAACGTTGCGTAACTGATAAGCTCGCTTGATCGGTCGTGGCCGGTGGCACCCCCCCCCCCCCCCCCCCCCCCCCCCCCCC
>Ga0209346_1000332_pt1 | contig 47834 bp, 50 predicted proteins | sample AutmiccommunBRH9_FD_187381 | JGI IMG/M metagenome (GOLD analysis project Ga0209346, IMG submission 187381) | Deep subsurface microbial communities from Mt. Terri, Switzerland - Autotrophic microbial communities BRH/9 (SPAdes) (version 2) | ecosystem: Environmental > Aquatic > Deep subsurface >...
CTGATCGACGCCAGCCGCCTCAAGCGCGCGCCGATCTGCTCCGATCTCGGCTTTGCCCTTGGCCCGCGGATCAACGCCGGCGGACGGGTCGGGAAGTCCGATCTTGGCGTCCGCCTGCTGATCTCGCAGGACCCGGACGAAGCCGCCGCGATTGCCGCCGAGCTCGACCATCTCAACCAGGAACGGCGGGCAATCGAGGCGCATGTGCTGGAGGCGGCAGACGCGATGTGTTCGTCGCAGCAGAACCAGGCGGTGGCGGTGCTGTCGGCCAGGGGCTGGCATCCGGGCGTGATCGGCATTGTCGCGGGACGGATCAAGGAGAAGCTGAACCGCCCGGCGATCATCATCGCGCTTGACGACGAAGGCATCGGCAAGGGCTCGGGCCGCTCGATTGCCGGCATCGATCTCGGCGCCGCAATCATCGCCGCCAAGGACAGCGGCCTGCTGATCGCCGGCGGCGGTCATGCGATGGCCGCGGGCATCACCATCGCCGCGGACAAGGTCGACGCCTTTTCCGAATTTCTCAATGACCGGCTCGCCGACAGCGTCGGCCAGGCGCAGGATGGCAAGGCGCTGCTGCTCGACGCGGTGCTGTCGCCCAGGGGCGTCAATCCGCTGATGGTCGAGGCGATGGACGGCGCCGGCCCCTATGGCATGGGCTGGCCGGCCCCGCGCATCGCCACCGGCCCGGTGCGAATCATCAAGTGCGACATCGTCGGCACCGACCATGTCCGGATGATCGTCGGCGGCGACGATGGCGCATCAATCAAGACGATCGCCTTTCGCGCGGCGGAAAGCGACCTCGGCCAGGCCCTGCTCGGCGCGCCGCGCGGGCGCAAATTGTGGATCGCTGGTCGCGCCAAGATCGACGACTGGGGCAGCCGCCCGGCCGCTGAAATCCATCTGGAAGACGCGGCCTGGGCCGATTGACCGGGCGGCGAACCCGCCGCGCGACCGATATGCCGCCGCGTCCCTCCGGGCGCCGACAAACAACCCCGAATTCCGGCGAAAAGAGGGTTGACCAAAGCCAGCCACCCCCCTAATGGCCGTGGCTCGCTGACCAGCAATTGGTATGGCCCCTTCGTCTAAGGGTTAGGACGCGGCCCTTTCACGGCTGAAATACGGGTTCGAATCCCGTAGGGGTCACCACTTTCCACGCACAGTGAATGCCGGCGGGACGCGCGCGCCGAAGCATCGCGCAGCGCCGGCTGTTCGGCGGTCCGCCCTCCCGGAGAGTATGACTTTCCCTTCCCGCGCAGCGGATCGCACCGCTGCCCGCTGACGATCGAGGCAGCGACCCATATGAACCCATTGGTTGATCGGGCGGCCCATTTTCGTGATTTGCCGCAAGACCGACCCTGGTCGGAAATTTCCGGGAAAGGAAAAATCGACGAGATCCCGGTCTGCGGCGGCTACGCGAGCAAGCGATTATCAGACGCTCCATTCGGCGCTGATAGGTAATTTTGCGGAGCCAAGCTCCTTCACCATCCTTGCTTCGGCCTCGGGCGATATATGGCCCGTTTGCGCCCTGACAGGTTTCTTCTGACGCAGCGGACCCGAAACAAGCCGGCGGGGCCGGGCAATTGTTTCGCAAACAGAATCGCTTTTGCTAAGGAACAGCGCATGTGCATCATTTCACTCGCATGGCAGGCCCATCCCCACTGGCTATTGGTCGCGATCGGCAATCGGGACGAGCTGCACGGCCGGCCGGCAGAGCCGCTGACCCGCTGGCGGGGGTGCGAGCATCTGCTCGCCGGGCGGGACGTCCATGCCGGCGGCACCTGGCTGGGGCTCTCCGAACAGGGCCGCTTTGCCGCGGTGACCAATCTCGCCGGCCATGGCCCGCCCGACGGCAGCCGCGCATCGCGCGGCGACCTGCTGAAGGATTTTCTCTCCGGCGACGGCCGTTATGCCGATCTCGAGGCCGCGCCCTTCCAAGACTTCAACCCGTTCAACCTGGTCACCATCGCGCAGGGCGAAGCGCTGGTCCATTGCAATCACCCCGAGCCGCTCAGCCGACGGCTGGAGCCGGGCATCCACGGACTGACCAACGGGCCGATCGACCGGCCCTGGCCAAAGGCGGCGCATCTCGACGCAGCGCTCGATGACTGGCTGCACAGCGGATCGGAGGATTGCGGTCCGTTGCTCGATGCGCTCGCCAGCCGGCGGACCTATCCGCGCGCGGCGGCAGCGGTGCCCGGGCCGCCGGCACCGCTGGAGCCTGCCAGTTCCGGGATATTCATTGACAATCCGGTCTACGGCACCCGTTGCAGCACGATCGTGACGATCGATCGGGCGGGGAACGGAACGATTCTGGAACGCCGCTATGATGGGGCAGCCGTCGTCACCGGGGAAGAGCGCCTGTCGTTTCGCTGGCCGGGATGACGAACTCTAATGGTGCGCACGTTCCGCATAACGTTCGCCGCCGATCACGTCCTTCAGCAGCGCGGGTTCGATCTCCCGATCCTGACCCGTGGTATGGAGGACGCACACGTCTCCCGTGGTCTCGGCAAACACCGCCAGAACCTGGGAAAAGCGGGAAACATTGGCTTCGCGCAATTTCCCCCACAGGTCGCTCTCGGTCATTTTCGCCTTTTTCAGCTGGTCGTGCTGGATTTCGCTGCCGATCATGATCAGTCGCGGCCGGTTGTCGGTCCATATTTGCAGGCCGGGAAAGCGGCTGCGCAGGATCGCCATGCCGATCTGCAGCGCGAACAGACAGACAAGCGCCGCAATCCCGCTGGCGAGCGGCGGATCCTTGCTCGTGACAACCGAGGCCAGCACCGAGCCGATGGCAACGGTGACAGCAAAGTCAAAGCCGCTCATCTTGGAAAAGCTGCGGACCCCGGCCAGCCGGGTGAGCAGGATCACCGTCGCATACATGGCCGATGCCGACAGCGCGATCAGCGCCACCTGGGGCCAGCCGGTACCGATCCAGTCACTAACCATCCATCTGGTCCCCCAGGCCGCTCAAGGGGTCAGGCAACTTCCTGCTTCTCGACGGGCTTGCGCTGGTCGAAAATCCTGGTCAGCTCTTCGGCTCGCTCGTCGCTCAAATCCTTCCTGGCGGCGGCGAAAATTTCATTTTCTTCCTCCTCCATATGATGCTCGAGGCGCTCCCTGAGCGTCTTGAACCGCGTCAGCCAGCCGGTGCTGCTGAATTCCATGTCGACCAGCTCCTCGAAATAATCGTCCACTTCCTTGTGCTCGGCAACCGAGTGACGCCCCTTGTCCTGCAGATCGGGCCGGGCCAGCATTTCCGCGTAGAGCGACTGTTCCTCCGCATTGGCGTGGGCGGAAACATCGATCCGCAGCTGTCTGAACGAATCGCGGCGTTCCTTGGTGTCACCGCTCGTGTCACCAACCCGTTCGAGCATTTCGCGGTGACGGTCATGGTCCTGTTTCAGGCGAGTAAAAATGTCGGTCATACTATCTCCATCGGTCATATTCTCCCCTTCACGACGCACCAACCGGCCAATAGTTGCATGGGCGCAGAGCAATGGCGGCTATCGGGCTACCAATTTTCGCTCGTCGGGGCCTTGCAGCGCGCGTCATCCGATTGCAAAAAGGCGCAGGGCCTTTCCGGGCAGGCGGGAGACAGAAAAAATTTCGGACTCCGGCAACCAATTTTCCGGCCAGCGGTTGCTAGAATTGAATGGATGTCGACCCGTGACCCGGTGTTGCTTTCATTCCTCAAAGACCGGCTGGAAAATTGGCCCCGTCGTATCCCCCCCGTTTACCAGGGTGCCGATTTTCCAGCTACTTTGTCCCCCCTCCCGCAAATTGCCGCATAGGCGCGCCCAGTTGCCGCTCCGGCATGGCCATGACAAAAAAATGGCCAGGACATGATGCCTGGCCATTTTTTCTGTCTGAAAGGAAGAACTATTCCTCGGTTTGCTCCGACGGCATGGTTACATCCACATCGGGCACTTCAATCGTCTTTTCTTCCGTGCCGACTTCGACATCGGCGGTTTTCACATCGACTTCGGGCAGTTCGCCGGCGTCACCGGATACATCGACATCCATCGAAGGCATTTCGCCTTCTTCCTTAACATTGGCTTCACAGCCGGCCAGCGCCAGGCCAGCGGTCAATATTGTCGCAATTGCAATTTTTTTCATTATGAACTCCCTTCATTGGTTCGTTAGCAATAACGCCAACGTGTAGATCGGGTTCCCCTCTGGCGCAAATTTATTCGCGCCCGAGCCGCATGCGGAACGCATCAAGGTGGAAATAGCTGGGATCAAACTGGCTTATTTCCGCCAGACGGGCCTGGTCCTTGAACAGGATCCATCCATCGCGCCGTTCCAGCAAGCCGTCGCGCTCCAACTGGCGCAGCACCCGATTGGTATGGATGGGGGTCAGGCCGAGCGCATCTGCTATGACCGTTTGCGTCAGCGGCACGCGAAACCCGTCTCCGTTGCCGGCACCGGTGATCAGCACGCGCCGATAGAGTTCGAGCAGAAAATGCCCGATCCTTTCCCGGGCCGACTGCTTGCCGTTGCGAACGATCTGTTCGCGCAGGAAGGCTTCTTCCTGGACCTGCATCCACCAGAAGGCGAGGGTCAATTTGCCCGATTCGGTGAGCAGGCGGCGGAATACCGCCGGTCTGACCGACAGGCAGGACAGACTCGTGACCGTCTTCACCGAATGATCTGCTTCGGCCGCAACCAGGACCTGTAGGTCGAACATGTCTCCCGGCAGAAGCACGTTCAGGACCTGGCGCCGACCGTCCTCCAGCGTCTTGTAGCGGATAGCCCAGCCGTCCTTGACGATAAGCACGCTGTCCATTTCCTGGCCGGCGTCCACGATTTCGGTATTTTTTTCAAAATGCTGTTCCCGCCCGTCGATCTGCATGATGACCTGCTGATCGATATCATCGAGATCGGCGTAGAAGGATATACGCCGCAGCAGGGCTTTTCGCGCCACTAGCTGATCCCCTGCTGATCAGGAGCCGGAAATGTAATCGTGCATTTGAGGCCGTCCACCGCCCAATTCCTTTCAATCTCGCCGCGCAAGTTGCGGGTGATGCTATAATCGATCAGCGAGGATCCGAAACCTGTTTCGGTGGGGGCCGTAGGCGATCCCTTCAATCCGCCTTCCGCCCAGCTCAATTCCACGATATCCGGCCCCTCTTCCCCGGCGCGGATCTCCCAGCTGATGGTGACCATTCCGTTCTCCGTGGACAGAGCGCCATATTTGGCGGCATTGGTCGCCAGCTCGTTGAGCACGAGCGAAATCGACACCATCGCATTTTCGGCGAGAATGATATCCGGTCCGGACCACCGGATCCCGGGATAGGTCTTGCAGAGATCCTCGACCAGCGCGGCAAAGGAACCCGTCACGAAATTGGTGTCGAGGAGAATTTGCTGGGCCCGGTTGAGTGCGCTCAGGCGATGGTGGATCCGTTCGATATAATCATCGATCGAGGTTGCCGAACCCTTGGTCAGCGTCATGATCGATTGCAGCGTCGCAAAGAGATTGCGCAGGCGATGATGGAGTTCGCGGGTGTGCAGCTTGAGCTGCTCCTGCTGGTCGATGCTGTCGGTTATGTCCTTGTTGACGCCGGTCAGGGTCGGCCGCCCGTTTGATTCGAGATAGTCGCCATATCCCTCCAGCCAGCGCGTCTCTCCCGATGGCAGGACGATCCGGAAGCGCGCCTCGAATTTTTCCAGCTCCTCCACCGCCGCGCTCATCGCCAGTCGCACCGTCTCCCTGTCTTCGGGATGGACCCGCTCGATGGCGCTTTCCAGTTCGGAAACGGCTTCACCGGCATCTTCTCCCCAGATTTTCATGTAGGCACCACCCCATTCGATCAGTCCGGTTTCCAGATCGATCCGGAAGCTGGCAATATCGCTGAGAGCGAGAGTGAGGTCGAGATTCGAGCGGGCGATGGCGGCATTTTTTTGCGCCTGTTCCCGCAAGCCAATCTCGCGGCTCAGCTCCATTTCACTCATCACGATCCCGGCCATGCTCTGCAACTGGTTCATCTGGTTTGACGCCATGCGAAAGCGCGGGACCGTGTCGGCGATCCACAGGGCACCCAATATCTTGCCATTGGGCGCGATCAGGGGGGCCCCCGCATAAAAGCGGATGAAAGGTTCGCCGCTCACCAGGGGATTGCCGACGAACCGCGGATCGAGAGACGCGTCTTCGACGACCAACGGCTCGCCGTCCTCGATAGTCTGCGCGCAGATCGATACCGTCCGATCCAGTTGGGATTCGGCGAATCCGACGGCGGATTTGAACCATTCCTTGTCGCCATCGACCAGCGAAATGGAGGCCAGCGGGGCCGAGAACATGTCGGCCACCAACTGGGTGATCCGGTCAAAGGCGTTGTCCGGTGCCTTGTCGAGCACCTTGTAGCTGTTCAGTGTCGCCAGCCGGTCGGCTTCGCGCTTGCGCTCCGACCTGCCGGTCACTCGACTGCCCGCGTCCATGTCTGATCCCTTTTTTCATGCCCTGAAGCTATCGAACAATGAACGGCTAACTCGCCATGTCGTTGCATGCGAGCGGAACCAATCATGCAAATCGCGCGTAGCTGATGGAGAAGCCCGATAGAAAACAACACTAAAGGAGACTTTTGCATGAATGATGATGATCGTGAAGAATTATATGAAATGATCGAGGATGTCGGCACCGCAATGCTGGTGACGGAATCGGACAATGACCTGCGCAGCCGGCCGATGAACGGAAAATTATATCGGGACAGCGGCGAGATATGGTTCCTCACCGAAAGCCGGTCAGGAAAAGCGCAAGAGATTGCCGAGGATATGACCAGCAACCTGACCTATGCCTGTCCCGAGAAGGAAACCTATATTTCGATCACCGGCACGTCTGCGCTGAGCCGCGACGCGGAGAAAATCGATGACATGTGGGGACCCTGGGCCAAGGCCTGGCTGCAATGCGAAAAAGACGACCCGAAGGTCGCCGCGATTCGCTTCAAGCCGCAGATCGCCGAATATTGGTCATCGCCCTCGTCGGCTCTGGTCCAGGCCTGGGAACTGGCGAAAGCCAATATCACCGACCAGCGACCCGATAGCGGCACGAACCGCACCGTCAGCATGAGCTAGGCCGTTCCGGGCGACAGCCACCGGCGCCGGCTGAAATCGATATGCGCAAAAAGGGCGGGAAGCCGAAACTCCCCGCCCTTTTGGCGACTCTGCTGTTTAAACTGGCCTAGCGACGGGCCATCAGGGCACCGATAATCAGTCCCAGTCCGGCGGTCGCAGCGATGCTCACGATCGGATTGTCCTGGATCGTGGTCTGGGCCTTTTTGCGCCCCTTGCTGCCAGCTTCCACGGCATTGGCACGCGCCTCGTCAAATTTCGTCTTCGCGTTGGCGCGCAGTTCCTTTGCATTGGCCTGTGCATCGGCCTTGACGGATTTGGTCAAGGTTGCCAAATCTTCCTTCAGTGTCTGCAGATCCGATTTTACCGCGCCCATTTCTTCCGAATAATTGCCTGTCATGTGATTTTCTCCATCTTATGTGCAATAAACCTACGACCGACGACAAAATTGGTTCCGCCAAATCCTGCAGCAACAAGTTTCAAGCCCATCTAACTAGCGAAATGTTTGGAACTCTTTTCCGTTTCATGCGTTTCGAGCCGATTATGGAGATAAAAATATGTCACTAGCTGAAAGTCTGAAACCGCATCTTCCTTATCTTCGACGCTACGCCAGGGCATTAACGGGCAGCCAGAAAAGCGGCGATGCTTTTGTAAAGGCAACGCTTGAGGCGATAATCGCCGATCCGGAATCGGTCGCCGATGATGATAATGTGCGGGTGCATCTGTACCGGATTTTTTCCCGTATCTGGGAAAGCGCCAATGTTGCGGTCACCGACAACACGGACGACAATACCGCGCAAGGCCATTTGAACGCCATTCCCCCAATCAGCAGGCAAGTCTTGCTGCTGACGGCGCTGGAAGGCTTTTCGATCAGCGAAGTCGCAAAAATTGCGGATGTCGGTGAAAATTCGATCAACGGCTTGCTGGAAGATGCCATTTCGGAGATCGACAAGGAAATCCGGTCCGATGTCCTGATCATCGAGGACGAGGTGCTGATCTCCATGGAGCTGCAGCAGATTGTTTCGGGTCTGGGCCATAATGTCTGCGGAACCGCGACAACGCACAAGGGTGCTTTGGACGCGGTGGCAAAGGCAAAGCCGAGTCTGGTGCTCGCCGATATCCAGCTCGCGGACGGCAGCTCGGGCATAGACGCGGTAAAGGATATCCTGGACCAGGTCTCGGTTCCGGTCATCTTCATCACCGCATTTCCCGAGCGCTTGCTCACCGGTGAACGGCCCGAACCGACGTTTCTCATCACCAAGCCGTTCCAGCCCAATGCCATTCGGGCGGCGATCAGCCAGGCCCTGTTCTTTTCCACCGCGAAGCAAAAGGTCCAGGCCTAGGCCGGTTCAAAGACTCGCCAGACCGACCCACGCATGATGGGTCGTTTGGCGGGGTTGCGGGTCGAACTCAATGGGATTGCAGCGCGGCTGGGGAGCGAGAAGCTTCTGACTTCAGTCCGGCTTCCTCAAAGGCTCAAGGGGCAATTTTCTCGACCGCGCCGATGATATTTTCGAGTGCGGTCGTGGTCATGTCGCCATGGCCGTCGGAGGCTGAGGTGAACCGCCCCTCTTCGAGAATGGTTTCCAGCGCCTTGCGCGCACGCGATACGCGGCTTTTCATCGTCCCGACAGCGCAATTGGCAATTTCCGCGGCTTCCTCGTAGGAATAGCCGCCAGCGCCCACGAGGATGATCGCTTCGCGCTGGTCATCGGACAATTCCATCAGGCCGCGCTGCAAATCAGCGAGATGCAGGGGATCCTGCTGGGGAGCCGGTGCCGACAATATCCGTTCCGCAACCAGCTCGTCATAATTCGCGCTGAATTTCTTCCGGCGCATGCTGGAAAAAAAGGTGTTACGCAAAATTACAAATGTCCATGCGCGCATGGAAGTGCCGGCAATGAAGCGGTCCCTTGCGGCCCATGCTTTCAACAGCGTGTCCTGCACGAGATCATCTGCCACGTCGCGGTCGCCTGACAGGCTGCGCCCGAAGGCCCGCAAATGCGGAATTGCCTCGGTCAATTGCTGTTTGAACTGCGAAGGCGGTAAGGCCTGGGGCCTATTCATTTACGTCCGACCGACCAGAGTCCGCGTCGTCCTCATCGTCGACGTCCAACTGATCCAGGAGCGCCAGAATATCGTCGGGTAACGGCTCGTCCAGAACGTTCAGATACATGTTCTTCAGTCCGAGGCCTAATCTCTGTTGCATGTCATCCTTGCTTCTCACTGGCATGTCCCTTGACCGCTTTCCGTTTTCACCGGCCTGCGATGAAAACGCTTTATCTCTGTCTTGGCTGGCCAAAGCATACCTCGTTAATTGATTGCTTGAAAACAGAACACCTGATGACCCTAAAGGTTGCATATAAAATTATCGAGGAAAATGTCTCGTTTTCCGGAACAATCTGCGGGGGCGGACGTTGGCTGGGTGAACGCAAAAACACGAACACCGGAGAGCTCTGCAATGACCGACAAGCGAGAGAATGAATCGAACCTGAAAATGGAGGGCGAGGGAAGCCGGGAAGGCTCGCGCCGATTCCAGGAATCCCAGCAGAAATTTGCCGAAACAGGCGATGTTGAAGTCAAGGCCAAGGAAGCCGCCAGAGCCCTAGATGGTGACGAAGCCGCCGAACTGGAAAAAGCCCGAAAAGCATCGGCAAGCGGCAAGACTGCCGACTGACGACAGAAACAGCTAATCGGCAATCATTACATTGGCCGGACAGAAAGGGGGTCGGCGCAGCTGCTGCACCCCCTTTTTTATTGCCAGACCTGTTTATGTTATGCGTCTGGAGCCGATGCCCTGATGCCGAACGAGAGAAAGCTCTGGAACAGGGTTCTCGTCGCCTCCGAAACGGTTTCCCGGGACAACAGGCCGTCCATGTCGGTTTGTGGCGCGTCCGATCGGGGCTCTACATATTGGCCGGCCATGTGCCAATCCTCGAATTGGCGACTGGGTCGTTGCTGGTTGCCGACAATGGTCATGCCGCTGTGCCGGTCGTCCCGCTCGATGCGGCGCAGGCATTCCTGCGCGGCGGACCGTTCGCCTTCGATGCACTGCATGAAATTGAACCCGTTGTACAAGATCAGGCCGGTGATGGAAAAACGCGGATTGTTGCGCTGCGCAGCCGACATGATCGCCAGCAGGTCATCCGGGGCCAGGCCAGGCCTTGCCGTGCTCACGTAAACAAGAGAGGTGATTGACTGGAGGGGCACTCGGGACTTTCTGTTGGCGGTGGTTGTCGTAGCCCAACCTCTGACTGAAAAGTCGAATAGCCTGTCTTGTGGCGGCTCGCCCTAACATAGATTAACGCGGCGACCCCTCATTCAACGGGCTGTTGATCGTCGAGCAGATCGGTTGAACCATCAGCGGACCGCTCCGAATCCACCAATTTCTCGACATGGCCCTCGGGCGAAACGTCGAGCGCCTCTTCTGAGGAGACTTGCCGGGGCTGCTTGCCGGCCGCGCGACTTAGTTCATTCTGGGCCGGATGCGGCAAGGCTTGCGGCGCAACATTGTCAAAGCGCAATCGATATATCGGCTCGGGCAGCGCAAAGCCCGCTGCTTCGAGCGCATTCTTGGTAATGCGGATCGCCGCACCCCGTGCCTTGAAAAAATCGCTGTTGCGCTGGTCGATCCAGCCGTGGAAGGTGATGAGGATATTGGAGTCCCCGACTTCCCTTATTTCGGCGGCCGCTTCCGGGTCATTCAGCACGAATTCCTGGCTGTTGATCGCGGCCAGACCGGTCTCGATGGCGGCACCCGGGTCATCATCGGCGTCGACGCCCAGTTCGAAGCTGAACCGGCGCTGCGGGTTGCGGGAATAGTTCAATATCTCCGCCTTGAACACAGTGGCGTTGGGTATCCGCAAATGGTTGCCGTCCAGGGTCATCAGGATCGTTGCTCGCGACGTCAGTCGGACGACGCGGCCCTGCCGTTCACCGATCAGGACATGATCATTGGCACGAAACGGCTGCCGGATGCTCAGCATGATGCTCGATACATAATTGTCGACCGTGTCGCGCAGGGCAAAACCGACGGCCAGCCCGATCACGCCCGCGCCGCCGAGCACCGCACCAAGCAAGGCGGTCGCGTTGAGAATGTCGAGACCGATGAATATGCCGATGAAGATGAAGGCCACGCGGATCGATCCGGCGATCAGTTCGGCCAGAAAAATATTGGGCGTCACCCGTTTCCAGAATCCCATGAGCGAGGCGAGGAAATGGCCGAACAGGGCCACTGCTATCGCAACGACAAAGGCTATCCCGATGAGCGGAAGCGCGGAGACGAAGTTCTGCCCGCTGGTTCTCAGTTTCTCGACGACCGGCTCGACATTTCCCCCCACCGACAGGTCGCGTTCAAATCGCGTTTCGACCGTGACGACCCCCGATACCCGCTGCGCGATGGCCTTGGCGCGATCGGCTGAAGCGTCATCGGCGACGGATCCCGAGAGACGGACAACGCCGGCATCAACCGCGACTGCCACGGCCTCCATCCCCTCAATTTCCTGAAAAATGCCGCGCAACCGGTTGGCAATGGCCCGGTCATCGCTGCGGTTCACAGCCGGGTCTATGGCGGGTTCGGGGGCTGGCTCCGGCTTGGCGGCCGGCTGGGACAATGCCACCTGTGCCCTGGCCTCGCCGGACAGACCAGATCCGGGCGCAGACGGGAATGCCGCCGTCATCAGAATCAGGACGGTCAGCAGCCAGCGATGCAAAGACATAAGAATCCAATCGGTAATATTCGCATACGCCGGAGCATAGCGATAGTTCCGGCTTGCGGGAAAAATATAGTTTGGAACCGACCTGCGCCTTTCAAGTTGTTGGGAGATAATTGCAACGAAAGGATGACGACATGACAGACGACAAATCTGCGGATATCTTGAATGACATTCTGGAGACACTGATCGACTCGGCACACGGCTATGAAAAAGCAGCGGAGATTGCAGATCGACCGGTGCTCCGGGATTTCTTCTCCCGACGCGCTGTCTCGCGCCGCGAGATGGCAGCCGCTGTGCGCGGCGAGATAGCGAATCTTGGTGGTACATCCGACAGCGACGGCACGATCCTGGCGTCGGCGCACCGCGTTTTCATGGGTCTCAGCGCGGCCGTGCAGGACAATGACGAGGCGGCGATCGGTGCGGTTGACCAGGGCGAAGAATATCTTCGCCAGAAATTCGAACGTGCGCTGGCCAAGGATGAACTGGCCGAACCGGCAAGAACATTGCTGCGCAACTATCAGGGCGAATTGCGAGCCGATGGCCGGCTGATCGATTATCTCGAAGACGCGACCACCTGATTTACGAATTCTACAACTTTAAGCGAGGGAAAACATCATGGAATATGGCATTATTGGACTTATCATTCTGGCCCTGGACATCTGGGCATTGATCAGCATCTGGGGAAGCGGCTCTTCGACGGGCGGCAAGATTATCTGGTCGCTGATCATCCTGATCCTGCCGGTGATCGGCCTGCTGCTCTGGTTCTTTGTCGGACCAAGAGGGTCGGCCCGCGCGATCTAATCGCTAGTCACAGGCTGACATGAGAATAACGGATACTGGCTTCGGTGCTCGCCCTTTCGGGCCGGGCGTCGGAGCCTTTCTGCAAGAATGTCCGCTGATACACCCAGCACCGCTCACGAGACGCGAACATGGCTGAAGATCCAAGCAGCAACAATTTGGCGAATGAACGCACCGATCTGGCCGAGGATCGCACGGACTGGGCGGAGGACCGGACCATCATGGCCAATGAACGGACATTTGCGGGGTGGATGCGCACCGGCCTGGCGGCGGTCGGGATCGGCCTGGGCTTCAATGCGCTGTTTGGCAAGCTTGAGCCGCTCTGGGTTCCCAAGGCAATTGCGACCCTGTTCATGATCATCGGGACCTTCATCTTCTGGATCGCCCAGCGCAATGGTTGCGCCGTGCAGACCAGACTGAATTCGCATCGCGCGACACCCGTCAAGCCGAACAATTTGCGCATCATATCAGGACTGATGGGGTCAGGTGCAATTGCCCTGATTGCCGCCATCTGGATGGTGGATTTCAAAATCTGATCGCGGTCGGCGTGCAACCAAATGGCTTTGGGCCGGTTAATCAAATGAAGGCAATTCAGCAGATACAGGAGAATAACGTGCGCTTCATCATCAGAACCCTCGCGGCGGGAGCCATTTCGATGGCGGCCAGAATCATCATCAAGAAAATTCAGGACAAAGACCGGCCCGAACCGGTCGCTGAACCTGCAGAATAAGCTTGGGCGGGATGTCGCCTATTATATGACGATATCGGCGTAAGAGTCGTCGGACCGCTTCGGATCCAAAACATCATTGTCCGCCAGCCAGGCCTCGACCGCATCGACATCCGGTGTTCGATAGGGACGCAGTCGGCGACCCCGCTTCCCCAACATTGCTATGGTGGCTATCAGCGAACCCGTTTGCGCCATCGCCTCCAGAATCACCTTCACTTCGACCCCCAGATGCTCTGCCAGCAAGTCGTTGCGGGTATGGGCAATTTGCTCGGCAATCACGTGGTCCAGGGACATACCGGCGTCCAGCGCAACATCGCACTCGCTGTCAAAGCCAAGCGACCTGTTATTGAAATTGGAAGAACCAATGCGAAGATACTGGTCGTCGACAATCAGGATCTTCGCGTGAACGTAAATTGGCGTGCCATCGGCGGTAAACGGGTGAAAAATCCGGAAGCGCCCATGCTTGTCCCGCGCCTTGAGGGCTTCATGAAAGCGGGCCCGCGCCGAATCCATGATCTCGGATTCAAGCCAGCCATCGGCGCATTGCGGATTGACGATGACGATTTCCGGCCCTGATTCCTCTGACAAGCGCTCTGCTATGGCGGCCGCGATCCTTGCAGAAGCAAAATATTGGCTCTCCGCATAAATGAATTTTTTCGCGGCGGCGATCAGGTCGAGATACAGATTCTCGATTTCGTGGACGCCTTCCTGATCGTCCATCTCCGGCAGCGTCCGTGCAATCGCGATCGGACAATTGCTGAAATCGGCGTCCAGCCCCTTGGGCCAGCAGTCGGCTTTGGCCGTGACCGGCTTGAGCCGCTTGCCCCCGGCATCGCGCCAATGCTGCTCGGCATATTCCGACAACCCCCGGGCGATATCTCCCTGAACTACCATGGCGGCATCATGCCAGGGGCCGGCATCATTGCCGTCCGGTTGCAGCCGGTGCTCCTGTTCGTCATCGTGGGATCTGGTATCCCAGCGATTGTTGGTGACATCGATGCCGCTGCAAAAGGCCGTATCTTCGTCAATAACAATGACTTTCTGGTGATGGGCAGCACCGACGGGATGATGGGCGTCGAGCTTGAAATGGACCCGGCGATGGAAATACCATCGGATCAGCGTCGTCAGCCCACTGAATCGCAAGAATGATTTCAGTGCTCCGGTGTCCCAGCGCAGCACATAGATTTCCAGATCTGGGTTTTGTTTCAGCAACCAGTCGAAATAGGCGCCGATCCGCAAGGGACCTTCCGGCTGTTCCACAGTGTCGTGCATTTCCACCCGTTCATCGAAATCCCAGCCCAGCAGCATGATCCGCTGCCTCGCCTGGGCCAGCGACTTGCGCACGGCGCGAAAATAATTTTCGCCATCGATCAGAACCGCTGACCGGTCGGCATGCTCCACGCGCCAGCAATTTTTTCCCGGCTTGAATATATTCGACATAGGCGATCAACCTTTCCAGCGCGCTAGAGTTCCCGCTATCACAATTATGATTGCAACCAATCGATTAATTCCGGGTTTGTATATCATGGATAAACTGGCAGGCGACCCGTCCAACACCCTTGAAATATTGATCGCGCAGTTGCGCAGGATGTGGGAGGGCACAGTCAGCCTGCTCCCGAGCCTCGTGATCGCGATCCTGCTGCTGATCCTGACATGGATTATCGCCAAATTTGCTACCACCATCGCTGATCGCCTGACGGCAAAGATGGCGATGCGGCCATCGCTGCGCGAACTGGTCGACACGCTGGTTAAAATAACGATCTGGGTGGTTGGCTTGCTGATCGCCCTGACTGTCCTGCTGCCCGATTTGACGCCTGGCAGCCTGATCGCCGGACTGGGTGTCGGCACGGTGGCGATCGGCTTTGCCTTTCAGGATATTTTCGAGAATTTCCTCGCTGGCATATTGATCATGATCCGCGAAAAAATGCGGATCGGTGATTATATCGCCTGCGAGGGCATCGAGGGCAAGGTCGAACAAATCCTGCTCCGCGAAACCCATGTCAGGAAATTGTCCAACGAACTGACCATCGTTCCCAATTCCCTGTTGTTCAAAAATCCGGTCGAAATACTGACCGACAAGGACCAGCGGCGGCACGAAGTCGTCGTCGGGGTTTCCTATGACACCGATCTCGAGGAAGCGCGCAGGGTGATCAGGACAGCGCTGGAAAATGCGGATGCCATCGATGGCAGCAAGCCCCTTGATATATTCACCTGCGAGTTCAATTCCAGTTCGATCGATTTCAAACTGCGCTGGTGGGCCGGTTCTGCCCAGCGCGATATGCACGAGAGTCGCGACACGGTAATCCGGGCGGTCAAGCGCGCCCTGGACGAGGCGGGCATAGAAATCCCCTTTCCCTACGTCACCCATACGTTCAAGGAAGCCTTACCGATGGCTTCCGGCGGACATTGATGCTATTTTCCCGGACGGCTCTCCCGCTCGAGGCACAAACTATTGTGCCGCGCGGTGGAAGCGGTGTGGCGAGGAGAAGTGCGATGGCGCAGTCGGGGTCGTTTCAGAATCAGGCCCGCTCGGTCGATGCCATGCTCGACAACGGCACTCACGTCTGCCTGCGCCGTATCCGCCACTCCGATATCGAGCGTATAGAAGACGGTATCAGCCAGATGTCCGATCAGAGCCGCTACCTGCGCTTTTTCTCCGGATCGAAGACCATGCCGCCATCGGTCGTCGAACGGCTGGCAAGCGTCGACGGCACGCTTCATCTTGCATGGGGGGTGATCAACATGGACGAACCGGATCATCCCGCGATCGCCGCGGCCCATGTTTTTCGGACCTCGGATGCTGGCGACAGCGGCGAGTTCGCTATCGCCGTTCTCGACCAGTATCACGGCCAGGGCGTCGCCCGCATATTGATGGCCACGATTTTTCTCGACTGTTATTGCGAAGGTTTCCGGCAATTGCAGATCGACATTCTGCGGAACAACAAGAAAGCATCCGGACTGATCCGGTCCGTCGGCGCAACACCCCGCGCGCTGGAAGGGCCGGTCGCACAATATAATCTCGTCATCCGGGACGCAATTTCAGCGCTGCAGAAAATGGAAAGTCCGCGCGCGATCAAGGATATCATGGCGGCATTTGCGGCAGGCTGAAAAGCGCAACAGGATATCATCGGGCAAAAAAATTGCCCCGGATGCAACCAAATCATCTTGGTGACGTTGTTAGCCTGGATCTCCGGACGATGTTCAAGTTCACCTTCGATCCGGAGATTTGTGCCAGAAAACGCGGTTGCGGCCATTTGTGTATGTCGCCGATCGTGTTTTCTGGCCCATCACCAAAAACCATCACAGGCGCGAACGGGCCGGCCAGACCGGAGCGGTCAGCCCTTGCCGACCGCGACGACCTTTTCCGATCTTGCCTGCAGATCCTCGATATCCGGCTTGTGGGCAATGACCTCGAGGGCCCTTTCCAGGGCATCACGCGACGCCTCCGCGGCGTCGACGGAAAATAGCTGCGGCCATGACTGGGCCAGGGCCAGCAAACATAGCTGGATGCGTTGCTGCACTTCCACCATGGCGGAACCGTCGCGGGCAATCTTGGTAAAGAAATCGGTGAACAGATCCCGCATTGCTATCTCGGGACCATGGACCCTCGAATATCGGGGATTTTCCGGCTGTGCGCTGGCTTCGGCAAAGATCTCAAAGCAGCGCAGTCCGCTGTCCAGAACGGAAATCGCGGTGCCGGGGTCATTCACGGCCGGGGATAGAGCCCGGGACGCTATTTCGGAAAGTACCACTAGGCCAAATCGGGGATCCTGGTCAAAGCTGCGGTCATGCTCGATCAGGATGGCGTCCTGGAAGGGCTGCGGATCCAGTGTCTTCGCCGCTTCGCTGGACAGATAGAGCAGTGGCCGGGCGGGATAGATCAGCTTGCCCGGGTGGATGACGAGATAGACCGTGACACCGTGTTTTTCGGCAGCTTCCTCCAGTTCCGCCATGCCGACCGATGTCACGACGCCACTGGCGATATCACAGCCGACGGCAACCGCATCGGTGGGTATCTCGACGGCTGGCAGGGCGCTCAGAAAAGGGTGCTTGCCGTGCCAGCGCAAGGCTTTCGCGGTCGCGCCTTCCACTCGCTCGATCAGATCATTCATCCTGCCGAATGTCGAGAGCTGCTGAATCCAGTTGATCAGCGTGCCGGTGATCAGGACGATCACGATAATGGTCGCAAAGAACAGGATGATCCGACCGCGATCGTCATAAAAGCCGGCGGACAGACCGATAATGCCGACGATACTGAACAGAAACGTCCCGAGAAATGTCGACAGCGCATTTTGCGACCGGTCATCGGCGAGCATCAGCGCGATCGTTCGCGGGGTCGCGGTGCTGGTGGCAGAACCATAAGCCGAGACCATGATGGAAACGGAAAAGGCGATGACCGCCAGCATGCTTGACGCCAGAATCGTCAATATGTCCCCGACCGAACCGCTGGCGAGTTCCATGTCCGATTCATAGGGAATCAGCGGGCCGATCCATTTCGCAGCCACCGCGGCGAAAATCGCGCCCACGCTGAACAGCATCGCCCGGAACCAGATTTTCTCTGGCAGGCGTGCGAAATATTTCTTGATCTCCAATATCATGCGTCGCTCGTTTCTGGTCATTTGCATAAGCGCTGCATGCTCGCCTGCCTTATCCCGAGCCCCATTCGTGGATCATCCTTGATGCTGAACATCGATCAGCGATAGCGTTTTTTTCACGCGCCTGCTAGAGCGGTTTCGCGCCTCTCCCCGAGAGCGGATTTTGCGTCCATGATCGCATCCGGTCAGGCCTTCCAGCATCCGGCGAGATGGTCGTCAGTCATCCCGATCGCCTGCATATAGGCGTAGAGGATGGTGCTGCCGACAAAGCTCATGCCGCGCTTCTTCAACTTGTTGGAAATGGTGTCGCTGATCGGGGATGTGCTCACCATTTCGGAAAAATGCTTCGGCCGGTTGATGGGCACAGGGCCATCCAGATGACCCCACAGCCAGGTATCGAAGCTACCGTACTCGCTCTGAATCTCCCGAAAAACCAGCGCATTCTTGCGGACCGAGTAGATCTTGAGCCGGTTTCGGATGATCGCCGGCTGCTCGCGCAAGGCTTCCAGTTCCCCGTCCCCCATCGCGGCACAGCGGTCGACATCAAATCCGTGGAAAGCAGCTCGATAGCCTTCGCGCTTGCGCAGCACCGTCTCCCAGCTCAGCCCGGCCTGGGCGCCTTCCAAGATCAGATTCTCGAACAATAACCGGTCATCATGCACCGGCACGCCCCATTCCCGGTCATGATAGTCGCCGTAGAATTCCTTGCCCGCCTGGCCGCCAAAGCAGCGATGTTTTCCGTCCGTTCCGATCACTGTCATCAAACAGGATTAGCGTCGCCGGCGGATTCCGACAATTTTATTCGGCCGGCTGGATATCCGGTTTGCGCCCGGGGGCCGGGGTCCACCAGCCGATCCGGCGCTTGACCCGGTTGAGCAGCCGGGGAACGGGCGCATTGCGGTCCATCCATTCCGCGTAATCCTTGTAGGCCGGGTCGCTCAGCAGATGCTTTTCCTCGGTCTTCGCACGCCAGTAATAGACGCCGCTGACCACCGCCATCAACGCCGTATTGCGCACAAGATCGGCAATGCTGCCCGAGGTCACCAGAAACGGCATGCTGGCCAGCCACCAATAGGCATTTTTCGCCACATAGGCAGGATGCTTGGTCCAGCTGTAGGGACCGTGGGTCAGGATGCCGCGATGGGTGAGATTGGAAAAGCGGAGGCCGAAGGCGACCGTTGCCCAGGCATAGACCGCGGTGAGGACAACCAGAATTGCGCCCCAGATCCACAGGATGGTTGACCGGCCGTCAAACCAATAGGCCCAGTCGGCGGTGTTGACATGATAGTTGAGCGGGCCATTGTCGCCCATCAATATGAACGGCGGATAGCACATCAGCGCCGCGACCCAGCCCGCCAGATAGGGATTCGCGGTACGGATATGGGCATCCAGGGGCTTCATCGTCAGCAGATAGCCGACCGTTGCAAACTGGACATCGACAACGAACATCGCGGTGATCAGCCAGCCGGCGATCGCCACCGGGTTGCCGGAAATTTCAGCCAGGTCCAGTCGGACGAGCTCGCCGAACCCACCCGGCACGATCGAGAGCATGAAGGCGAGGAAAAAGCCCTTCACCGCCCATGCCCGCAGATGGTGATAAATCTGTTCGCGCTCGAATTCGCCCTTCCTGCCGGTCAGCAGCTGGCCGAAATGCCAGGCGCCGTCGCGCGGGTCGATGGCAAAGCGATCCATGAACAGCACATAGGGAATGGACAGCAGGAACAACCAGGGCGCGGCGGCTTCCATCATCTCCATCGAAAATTGATATTGCCCCGTCCAGTACCAGCGTCCGACGCTGTAAATCGTCGCGATAAGACCCCATGTTGCCCATAGACCAGCCAGTTTGACCAGACTGGTGTCGAACGTTTCCTTGAGCGGTTTCGGGTTTTTCCAGTCGATCCCGGTCGATGGCCGCAGATGCACCTTGTCCATCAGCAGCGACCAGATTACCATCGGTAGCGCGCAGGCAAAACAGGCCGCGAGCGCCGAATAGGGACCATCCATCCCGTATTGCCGGGCAATCAGTACCCAGCAGGCCAGTCCGATCAGGCCCGCCACGCCCACGCCATGCGATACCGCCGACCGCGGGCGCGGATCATCGCTTCTGGATTTATGTCCAAACATGCGCTCGTTCTAGCTAATAATGGTAAGCAAGCAGTGAACAGAGCAGGACCGGCGAAAAAACCTCCGATTCGTCTAGGAAAATCGGCCTGCATCGCCTATATCCTTTTGTAAAGTGGGGTGGAATCAACGTGATGATGGAAAACGGAAATCTTATGAAAAATATCGGACTTTCGCTATCGGTCGCGATCCTGATGGTCGCCTGCAGCAACGGCGATGACGCAAAGGCAACGGGCGGCACGTCCGGAGAAATGCAGGCCGCGAATGATATTTCGCCGGTAGACCGCAAGCCTTTCAATAGCAGCGCAATCGCCAGTTTTGACGAACCATGGGCGATGACCTTTCTGCCGGATGGCCGGATGCTGGTCAGCGAAAAGGCCGGCAAGTTGCAGCTGGTCGACGCCAAGGGGCAGAAAACGGAAATCAGCGGCGTGCCCGAGGTCGATTATGGCGGACAGGGCGGCTTTGGCGACATCGTCCTCGCTCCCGATTTTGCGACCAGCAACATGGTCTATCTGAGCTGGGTGGAAGCCGGGGATAATGATACCCGCGGTGCCGTCGTCGGTCGGGCCCGGTTGCAATTGCAGGGCCAGAAACCGACTCTCAAGAATCTGGAAACGATCTGGACGCAAAATCCGAAAGTGAAGGGCAGAGGACATTTTTCCCACCGCATCGCCTTTTCCCCCGATGGCGAATATCTGTTCATCGGCTCGGGCGAGCGGCAGAAATTCGATCCGGCGCAGGATATGGCGGCCAATCTCGGCAAGATCGTAAGATTATATCCGGACGGCAGCGTTCCCAAGGACAACCCGTTTGTTGACAAGGAAGGGGAACTTCCCGAAATCTGGTCTCTGGGTCACCGCAACATATTGGGAATTGCCTTCGATAGCGAAGGCCGTTTGTGGAACCAGGAAATGGGGCCAAAGGACGGGGACGAACTCAACCTCGTCCAGCGCGGCGCCAATTACGGCTATCCGATCGTCTCGGAAGGCGATCATTATGATGGCAAGAACATTCCGGATCACGACACGCGCCCCGAATTCGAGGCACCGAAAGTGGCCTGGGTGCCGACCATTGCCCCGAGCGGCCTGATCTTCTATTCCGGCGAAATGTTCCCGGCCTGGAAAGGCAGCGCCTTCATCGGCGGCCTCGCCAGCCAGGCGCTGATCCGGGTCAGTTTCGACGGCGACAGCGCCAAGGAAGCCGAGCGTTTCCTGATGGACAATCGGATCCGCGAAGTCGAACAGGGGCCGGATGGTGCCATCTATGTGCTGGAAGACGGCGAGGGCGGCCGGCTGCTCAAGCTGACACCGGCCAAATAGACTTTTTCGCCCGGACTTATTGCGATGCGGTCGTTGTCGTACCGGACAGGTCGCTTAAAAAACGGCGGACCCGCTTGGCGTTGGCCCCCAGATCGTGGACGCCGACGCGGCTGACCGAGCGCACGTCGATGATGCTGGCGGCACCATTTTCCACCGGCCTGGCTCGCACGACAATATCATCCTTGAACCGGAACAGCGAAACCGTATCGGTGGCTTCCAGACGGCCCGCTTCCGGGTCGACACTGGCAATTTCCCAGCCGCGGTCTTTTGCCAGCCGGCTGGCCTTCTCGATTACCATGGCGACCGGCTGATCGATGCGGACCGATCGAATGTCCGGATAGGCATCCTGGTGCAGCGTCGCCCAGCGCTGACGGGGATTCATTCCGCGCATGGCCTTGTCATCCACGCCCGGAATATTGTCCCAATTGTCGGCACGCAGCGTCAGGGCGGAAAACTGCGGCGGATCGGCAAGATCGGTGGTAATGTCATGGATTGCCGGCAGCGTCATGATTGCATGGGCATAAGGAATCATGAAGGCCAGAAACGCAAGCGATGCGACCATGCCCAGGCCGGTCAGCGGCCAGCGGGTCTTGCGACCCTTGCGCCGGTTCAGCAGGATCAAGCCAATGGCAAGAATCAGGGTGATCACCGCAACCAGCAGGGTCCACGGTATCACGGCAAGACCCGCCTGCCAGTTCCATAATCCGATGCCGCTGCCCCAGGCGGCAACGAAAAATACAATCGGGGCACCAACTCCGAACAGCGCAACAAGCGCACCCCGCGGGTCGCGCCGCAGCGATGCCAGTGTCGCCGGCTTTACTCGGGCAGTGGCGGCAGCGGTGTCGCCGGTGGCTGGTTCGCTAGCCTGATTCTGGTCGTTCACGCGCATACTCCCTTGATATAGCCATCTTCTAGCTGGCGCTGCCCGATCTTGCAATTGCAACCTATCCGGCTCGACTTTTGCTTCGAAGCAGAGTAGCGCGCGCTTTTCCAGCAAACATGAGACCACCGAATTGACCAGCATCATTCCTCTCGCGGAAATTGATCCGCAACTTGTCGAAGCCCTGCTTGATTCGGCCTTTGGCCCGGATCGCCATGAGCGCACCGCCTATCGGTTGCGCGAAGGCATGGCCATGCTCGAGGGCCTGTCGCTGGCTGCCGTGGACCAGGAAAAGCACGAACTGCTCGGTTCCATCCAGTGCTGGCCCGTCGCCCTGACCGATGAATCGGGAAAGAAGCACCCGATGATCATGGTCGGCCCGGTGGCGGTCTACCCGGATTTCCAGCGCGAGGGTATCGGCCGGGCAATGATGGCCGCCCTGCTGAAGGAAGTGCACCCCGATGACCCGCTGCCGCTGGTGATGATCGGCGACCCCGAATATTACGAGCGCTTCTTCGGATTTTCCGCAGAGGGAACCGCGGGCTGGTCGCTGCCCGGACCGTGGGAGCCGTCGCGGTTGCTGATCCGCAGCAACCCGGCGCATCCCTTGCCGAAAACCGGCATGCTGGGGCCATGGACAAGTTAGCGAGTCTAATGCTTTACAGAAATGCCCCCGGGCAATAGTCCGGTTATATGCCCTACACCCCACCCCCCGAACTTGCCTCGCTTTCCATCGCGGAAATAGCCGAACTAGTCGCGGCCGAGAAACTGCCCCCGGTCGACCAGTGGGATCCGCAGGAAAGCGGCGACAGCGAAATGCGGATTGCGGCGGACGGGACCTGGTACCATCAGGGCGATCCGATCCGGCGTCCGGCCATGGTCCGCGCCTTTTCGAGCATCCTGCGCAGAGAAGGGGACGGCAGCTACGCGCTGGTCACGCCCTATCAGAAGCTTGGCATTCTGGTCGAAGACGCGCCCTTTGTCGCGGTGGAACTGGAAAGCGAAGGCCGCGGCGCCGAACGGACGCTGGCCTTCCGGCTCAACACCGACCATCTGGTGGTCGCCGATGCCGACCATCCGCTGCGCGTTGGTGCCGACATGCCGCAGCCCTATCTGCGGGTGCGCCGCGGCCTGGAAGCAGTGCTGGCCCGTCCGGTCTATTACCAGCTCGCGGAACTGGCGCTGGAGGAAGGTGCCGATCCCCCCGGCATCTGGTCGGGCGGCACATTCTTCCCGATGGCGGGCGACTCATGAACCTGCGCGACCGGCTCGAAAAGGCGCTGGTGAGGGGGCATGAAAATGACCTCGACCATCTGCTCTACAACGAGCGCGACCATATCGACGATCTCAAGATCCTCCGCGATGCCGCCGTGCTGATCGCGGTGACCGACCGGCCCGATCCCGGCATCATCTTCGTCCAGCGCCCGAACCATATGCGCAACCATCCCGGCCAGGTCGCCTTTCCCGGCGGCAAGATCGATCCCGGCGACCGGGATCCGATCGATGCGGCGCTGCGCGAGGCGCACGAGGAAGTGGCGCTGGAGCGCAGCCATGTCGATATCATCGGCATGACCGACAGCTTCCAGTCCGGCAGCGGCTACAATATCCAGCCGGTGCTGAGCGTGATCCCGCCCGACCTGCCCTTTGTCGCCGATCCGACGGAAGTGGAAAGCTGGTTCGAGGCGCCCCTCGATTTCCTGCTCGATCCAAGGAACCGAACGATCCACGAAGGCACCTGGAACGGGCGCAAGCGCCATTATTACGAAATCTACTGGCAGGAATACCGGATCTGGGGAATCACCGCCGGGATCCTGAACAATCTGGGCAAAAGACTGGGCTGGGAAGCATGAAACTGCCGGCGAGCGACTGGACCGAAAGGCGCGGGCTTACTGCCCTGATCGCAGCGCTCGACGGCAAGGCGCGCTTTGTCGGAGGCGCGGTGCGCGACAGCCTGCTCGGGGTCGCGGTCAAGGATGTCGATATCGCCACGCCGTTGCTGCCGGAGGATGTGATGGCCCGGCTGGAAGCCGCATCGATCAAGGTCATACCGACCGGCATCGACCATGGCACGGTGACCGCAGTACTGCCCGACGGACCGGTCGAGATCACCACGCTGCGCCGCGATGTTTCCACCGACGGCCGGCGCGCCACCGTGGCGTTCAGCGACGACTGGCAGGAGGATGCGGCGCGGCGCGATTTCACCATCAACGCGCTCTTTGCTGACCCCGAAACGCTGGAGATCTTCGACTATTTCGGCGGTCTCGAAGACCTCGAGCAGCGCCGGATCCGCTTCATCGGCTCAGCTGCGGAACGGATTGCGGAGGACCATCTGCGGATCATGCGCTATTTCCGCTTTCTCGCCCGGTTCGGACTGCACGAGCTTGACGCCGACGCCTACCGGGCCTGTGTCGACGCCGCTCCCAAGCTGGAACTGCTGTCCCGGGAACGGGTTGCCGAGGAACTGCTGAAACTGCTCGCGACCGATGATCCGTGCCTCGCCGTCAACAAGATGCTAGATGGCAATATTTTCGATCATATCATCGCCCGGACCGACCCGCAGGCAGCAGCGATACTGCGCCGGCTGGTCAGCCGCGAACAGGCACATGCCATTACCCCCGCTGCAATCCGGCGTCTGGTCGCCCTGCTGCCGAAAAATGCGGACCAGGCCGCAGCCATTGCCAAAAGCCTGAAGCTGTCCAGGAAACTGCAACGGGCGATTCTGGACCGCGTGCTCGAAGCGACCGGGCGCGAAACGCCGATTGCCATCGCAACGGACATCCGTGTGCTGGCCTATCGCACCGGCGTCGAGGCCGCCCGCGATATCGCCCTGCTGTTCGCCGACGATCAGGCGCTGTCCGGTCTGCTGGCCCGGCTCGAAGACTGGCAGCCGCCCCTGTTCCCACTAACCGGTGGCGATCTGATCGCGCGGGGCCTGAAGCCCGGTCCGATTGTCGCACGGACATTGGCCAGCATCGAGCAGGCATGGATCGACAACGGCTTTCCGGATGAAGAATGGCTGACGGAATATGTCGAGGGTCTTGATTTCAGCCCCCCGACATGAGCAAGGTCTGTTATAGGCAGAAACAAGATTTGGCGGGCCGCAAGCGCCCGGTCAGGCAATAAAATAAGAGAGGCAAGAGATGACAGAGGCTGCGGCAAAAAATGATCCGGTTGAAATGATGGCATCGCCGCGCGGCGACGATCCGACCCATTGCACGGCGGCGGACTATGACCGGCTCTATCGGGAAAGCATCGATGACCCGGACGGCTTCTGGTCCCGTCAGGCCGAACGGCTGGACTGGGAAAAAAGCCCCAACACCATAGCCAACTGGTCCTTCGACCCGGTTGCGATCAAATGGTACGAGGATGGCGTCCTGAACATCTGCCACAACGCGGTCGACCGCCATGTCGCTGCCGGCAAGGGCGATGTCACCGCACTGATCTTTGAACCCGACGATCCTGAATCGCCCGGCTGCACGATCAGCTATGCCGAACTGCAGGCGGAGGTCATCGCAATGGCCAATTGCCTCAAGAAAATAGGTGTCAGCAAGGGCGACCGCGTCACCATCTACATGCCGATGATCCCGGAGGGCGCCTTTGCCATGCTCGCCTGCGCCCGGATCGGTGCGATCCACAGCGTGGTGTTCGGCGGCTTTTCGCCCGACGCGCTCGCCGGCCGGATCGAGGATTGCGACAGCCGGTTCGTGGTCTGCGCAGATGGCGGCTGGCGCGGCGGCAAGCCGGTGCCGCTCAAGGCCAATGTCGACGCCGCGCTGGAGAAGGTCGCGGTCGATGCCGTGCTGGTAATCAACCATACGGACAGCGATATCGGCATGACCGAGGGCCGCGACCATTGGTATCACGAGCTCAAGGCCGACGTCTCCGACGCCTGCCCGTGCGAGCCGATGAACGCCGAGGACCCGCTGTTCATCCTCTATACCTCGGGGTCGACCGGCAAGCCCAAGGGCGTGCTGCACACCACCGGCGGCTATGCGGTATGGGTGGCGACCACCTTCCACTATGTCTTCGACTATCAGCCGGGCGAGGTCTTCTGGTGCTCGGCCGACATCGGCTGGGTCACCGGGCACAGCTATATCGTCTACGGACCGCTGATCAACGGCGCCACCGAGATCATGTTCGAAGGCGTCCCCAACTATCCCGACCATGGCCGCTTCTGGGAAGTGGTGGAAAAGCACAAGGTCAATATCTTCTACACCGCCCCGACCGCGATCCGCGCGCTGATGCGCGAAGGCGACGGCCCGGTGAAGGCGCATGACCGCTCGTCGATCCGCCTGCTCGGCACGGTCGGCGAACCGATCAATCCGGAAGCCTGGCTCTGGTATTATAACGTCGTTGGCGATGGCAAATCGCCGATTATCGACACCTGGTGGCAGACCGAAACCGGCGGCGTGATGATCACCACCCTGCCCGGCGCGCACGGCATGAAGCCCGGCAGCGCCGGCAAGCCCTTCTTCGGTGTCCAGCCGCAGCTGGTCGACGGCGACGGCAAGGTGCTAGAAGGCGCGACCGACGGCAATCTGTGCCTCACCGCCAGCTGGCCGGGACAGGCGCGCAGCGTCTATGGCGACCATGACCGTTTCATCCAGACCTATTTCAGCACCTACAAGGGCAAATATTTCACCGGCGACGGCTGCAAGCGCGACGGTGACGATTATTACTGGATCACCGGCCGGGTCGACGATGTGATCAATGTCTCGGGCCACCGCATGGGCACCGCAGAAGTCGAATCCGCGCTGGTTTCCCACCCCAAGGTCGCGGAAGCGGCGGTGGTCGGCTATCCGCATGATATCAAGGGCCAGGGAATCTACTGCTATGTCACGCTGAACGCGGGCGAGCCCTCATCGGAGGAACTGGTGGCAGAGCTGCGCAATCACGTCCGCAAGGAAATCGGCCCGATCGCCACGCCCGATCACCTCCATCTGACGCCCGCCCTGCCCAAGACCCGCTCCGGCAAGATCATGCGCCGCATCCTGCGCAAGATCGCCGAGAATGATCATGGTGCGCTTGGGGATACATCGACGCTGGCCGACCCGGGCGTGGTCGATTCGCTGGTCGAGGGACGCTTGAACCGGTAAATGTGCTCCGGACTTGATCCGGAGCCCTGGGAGGCGAGAGGAGAAATCGGCTATGACCAAAACCGGCTTCGTCTATCTGATGGCCAACCGGAAAAACGGCAAGACATATCTTGGCGTAACCAGTGATCTTCCTAAACGCGCCTGCCAACACCGGAACAAGCTGATTGAAGGCCATTCAAAAGACAAGGACTGCACTCTGCTTGTCTGGTTTGAAGCCCATGAAGATATTCAAGATGCGAGAGCACGGGAATGGAAACTCAAGAAATGGAAACGATCATGGAAAATAACATTGATCGAAGAGCGAAATCCCGAATGGCGTGATTTATATGAAGATATCGCCTAGCCCGCAGGGCTCCGCATCAAGTGCGGAGCACAGAGCGGTCGTTCGAACTACCCCTCAAACCCAACAAACACCGCCGCCTCGTCGACCGGCTTGCGCGTCGACACCACGGCATTGGCCGGAAAACTTTTGTCCGGCCAGCCCAGCGCGATGCTTTTCATGATCACCTGGTCGTCGGCAATCCCGGCATGTTCGCGGACCACCGGCGACTGCATGATGCCCTGGCTGTTGATCACCGTGCCCAGCCCCCGCGACCAGGCCGCGTTGACCAGCGCCGTCGCCACCGCGCCGCAGTCGAATGGCGTGTCGTCGCTGCCGTCGACCGCGCGGTCATAGGTGATGATCACGCAGACCGGCGCGTCGAACTGGCGGAAACCCCGCATCACCCAGTCCTGCCGCGCCTCCTTGTCGTCGCGTTCGATCCCCATCGCCGAAAACAGCTGCTTGGCGACGCCGATCTGCCGCTCCCGGTGTTCACCCGCAAAGGCCGGACCGGTCCGAAACTCGCGCGATTGCGGCACGCCGGCCAGCATCCGCTCGGTATTGCCCGCGCGGATTTTCGCCAGCGGCTCGCCGGTGATGACGTAGAAGTTGTAGGGCTGCGTATTCATCGACGAAGGCGCGCGCATCGCCAGTTCGAGAATTTCCTCGATCAGTGCCCTCGGCACGGGTTCCTGCTTGTATCCGCGTATGCTGCGGCGTCCGAGGACAACTTCGTCAAACTGCATGGCTGGCTCCGTTCAATTATATCTGCCGCTGGCTAGCGGACAAATGGCACGATGCAAAGCCCGCTATTGCCAGTGCCGGGGCGGAAAGCGGCCCTTGCCGCGAAACCGGCCCGCTATTTGGGTGCATGGCGCCGACAATCTGCTAAGCCCGCACACATGAAAGACCATTTTGAACGCCACAAACAGCCCTGGACCAGCGAAGAGATCCAGAAACTCCATGCCTTTGCCAAGAAGGGCATGACGCTCAAGGCCATTTCCAAGGCGCTGACCCGCAGCGAGGAATCGATCCGCACCCGGACGAAACTGGACAAGATCAAGATCGCCAAGAAGCGCTGAATTCCGGCTCTCGCCGAAACGTCAGCCAGGCCTCAGGCGCGCGGCACCCGGATCTTGTCGACCAGCCAGGCAATTTCCCTCGGCGGCGCGCTGGTGAAGCGCGCCACGGCAATCGCCACCGCGAAATTCAGCAGCATCCCGATCACGCCAATTCCTTCCGGCGAAATCCCGAACAGCCAGTTGGCCTCGACATTGCTCTCCGGCGACCAGAGCTTGAACCAGCCGATATAGAGAAAGGTGAAGGCGAGGCCCGTCACCATCCCGGCGATCGCGCCCTCGCGGTTCATCCGCTTGGAGAAGATGCCCATGAAGATCGCCGGGAACAGCGAGGCTGCGGCCAGGCCAAAGGCAAAGGCGACCACCTGCGCGACCCAGCCTGGCGGATAGATGCCGAGATAGCCGGCGACGACAATCGCGGCGGTGGCGGCGAGGCGTGCAGCCCGCAACTCTCCCTTCTCGGTAATCTGCGGCCGGAACGTGCTCTTCAGCAGATCATGGCTGATCGACGAGCTGATCACCAGCAGCAGCCCCGCCGCCGTCGACAGCGCCGCCGCCAGACCCCCCGCCGCGACCAGCGCGATCACCCAGCCGGGCAGATTGGCGATCTCGGGATTGGCCAGCACCATGATATCGCGGTCGACATAGACCTCGTTGACATTGTCGTCCGTCGCTTCGTTTTGCACCACCCGTTCGCCGCTGGGGCCAGCGCTTTCGGCAAATAAAGGCGCGCCCTGGAACGGATCGCCCTTTCCGAGCTGCATCCGGCCGTCGCCATTCTTGTCGCGCCAGGCGATGAGATCATTGCTCTCCCAGTTCTTGAACCACTCCGGCGCCAGCGAATATTCGACATTGTTGACGCTATCGATGAAATTGAGCCGGGCAAAGGCACCGACGGCAGGCGCCGTCGTATAGAGCAGGGCGATGAACACCAGCGCCCAGCCCGCCGACTTGCGGGCATCGGACGCTTTGGGCACGGTGAAGAAGCGGACGATCACATGCGGCAGCCCGGCCGTCCCGACCATCAGCGCCGCGGTGATGCAGAAGACATCGATCATCGACTTGCTGCCATCGGTATAGGCGGCAAAGCCCATATCCTGCAGCACCAGGTCGAGCTTCTGCAGCACATAAAGCCCCGAGCCGTCATTGACCGTCGACCCCAGCCCCAGTTGCGGCACCGGATTGCCGGTGACCAGAAAGCTGATGAAAAAGGCCGGCACCATATAGGCGAAGATCAGCACGCAATATTGCGCCACCTGCGTATAGGTGATCCCCTTCATCCCGCCGAGCACCGCATAGACGAAGACGATCGCCATGCCGATGATCACGCCGAGATTGATCGGCACATCGAGAAAGCGGGAAAAGACGATGCCGACGCCGCGCATCTGCCCGGCAATATAGGTGAAACTGATGAAGATCAGGCAGATGACCGCGACCACCCGGGCGGCTTTCGAATAGTAACGCGTGCCGATGAAATCGGGCACCGTATATTCGCCGAATTTCCTGAGATAGGGTGCCAGCAGCAGCGCCAGCATTACATAGCCGCCGGTCCAGCCCATCAGGTAGACCGAACCGTCATAGCCGGCAAAGGCAATGATCCCGGCCATCGAGATGAAGCTGGCCGCCGACATCCAGTCGGCTGCGGTCGCCATGCCGTTGACCACCGGATTGACCCCGCCGCCCGCGACATAGAATTCCTTGGTCGTACCCGCGCGCGAGGCGATGGCGATGCCGATATAGAGCGCGAAAGACAGGCCGACGAACAGATAGATGAGGGTCTGGGTTGCCATCAGCCGCGCTCAGTCATCGACATCATATTGACGCTCGATCTGCTTCATGCGGATGCAGTAGAAGACGATCAGCAGAATGAAAAAATAGATCGCGCCCTGCTGCGCAAACCAGAAACCGAGCGGATAGCCGCCGAGCGCAAACCGGTCGAGAAAATCGCGGAAGATTATACCCGCGCCAAAGGACACGACAAACCAGATGGTCATCAGCGTCCAGAGCAAGCGGATATTCTGCGACCAGTAAGCGCTTTCATTGGCGCTGGTTTCGCCGTCCTGTTCGGGCGCATCCGGGCTTTCGTCGGACATGCTCGCCTCCCCCAATTTGTTCTTGCGGTTCAAGCTAGAGGGAGAGGCGGGATTCCGCAAACATGTTTTGTGGTTGGTGGAGTTATCCCTCTCCCTTCAGGGAGAGGGTTGCGCAGACTTACGAACTTGTTCGTTAGTCGTAGCTGGGTGAGGGTGTACGAAACTAAAGAGACCAGAACACCCTCATCCAACTGCGCCTAATTCGCTCCGCGAATAAGGCTCCATATCCTTCTCCCTCACGGGAGAAGGATCACATATCAATCAAACTTCCCGGTCTTCGGGAACCCCGTCGGTGGCAACCTGCCCGCAGCCCCGCGTGCCACCCGCCACATGGTCAGGTCATTCTCGGTTCGCGTCCGCCCGGTATCGCCGCCCATCGCCCAGCTCAGTCCTTCTTCCAGCCGGAAGACGATGGCATCGGACAGCCCGCCATCCTTGTAGCGCTGCAGCATCACGCCCTGCCCCTTGGACATTTCCGGCATCTCCGAAAGCGAAAAGACCACCAGCTTGCGGTTTTCGCCGATAGCCGCGACATGGTCCGCGCCCTCCGGCACGGGGCGGACGACCAGCAGCTTCGCGTCGCCCTTGAGATTGGCGACCTGGCGGCCCTTCTTGGTTTCCGCCACGACATCGGCGATATTGCAGAGGAAGCCGCGGCCCCAGGTCGAGGCAAGCAGCAGCTTCCCCTTCATGTCGGCGACCATCAGCGCGATAGGCTCCGCGCCGGCTTCGAGATCGACCATCGACCCGACCGGCTCGCCAAAGCCGCGCGCACCGGGCAGCTTGTCCGCCCCGATCGTGTAGAACCGCCCGTTGTCGCAGGCCATCAGCAGCTTGTCGGTGGTCTGCGCGTGGAAGGCATAGCGCGGACCGTCGCCTTCCTTGAACTTGAAGCTGTCGGGCTGCGACAGGTCGGCATGACCCTTCATCGCCTTGATCCAGCCGCGCTTTGACATGATGACGGTGACCGGCTCCTTCTCGATAAAGGCTTCCAGCGAGATTTCCTTCGCAGGTGCCGCCTCGATCAGCATCGTCCGCCGCTTGCCGAGATCCGTGTCCTCGGCATAGAGCTTGCGCAGGTCGGCGAGATCCTTCTTCAGCCGCTTCTTCTGCCGCGCCGGGCTCTCGATCAGCTTTTCCAGCCCCTCGCGTTCTTCCTGCAGCTTGTCCCGCTCGCGGCGCAATTCCATCTCTTCCAGCTTGCGCAAGCTGCGCAGCCGCATGTTGAGGATCGCTTCGGCCTGCCGGTCGGTCAGCTGGAACTCGTCCATCAGCATCGGCTTGGGCTCGTCATGGTTGCGGATGATCTCGATCACGCGGTCGAGATTGAGATAGGCGATGATATAGCCCTCGAGCAGCTCCAGCCGCGCGGCAATCTTGTCGAGCCGGTGCTGCGACCGGCGAACCAGCACCTCGATCTGGTGGATGATCCAATGGTGCAGCACTTCGCTGATGCCCATCACCTTGGGCACGCGGTCCTTGTCGAGCACGTTCATGTTGAGCGAGAAACGATTCTCCAGATCGCTCATCCGGAACAGCGCGTTCATCAAATCTTCGGGATCGACGGCGCGGCTTTTCGGTTCCAGCACGATCCGCACCTGCTCGTCCGATTCGTCGCGGATATCGGCCAGGATAGGCAATTTCTTGTCGGCGATGATCTGGGCAATCTGCTCGATCAGCTTGCCCTTCTGCACCTGATAGGGAATCTCGGTCACGACAATCTGCCACGCCCCGCGCCCTTCGGCGTCTTCCTTCTCCCACTTGCAGCGCACCCGCATTGCGCCGCGGCCGCTTTCATAGGCCGCATCGATGACGGACTTCGGATCAACCAGCGTTCCGCCCGTGGCCAGGTCCGGCCCCCTGATGATTGCCATGATCTCGGCATGCTCAGCCTTGGGCGAATCGATCAGCAGTGTCGCGGCATCGATAATTTCGTGGACATTGTGCGACGGGATGCTGGTCGCCATCCCGACGGCAATGCCGCTGGCACCATTGGCCAGCAGGTTCGGGAACAGGCCGGGCATCACCTCCGGCTCTTCATCCTCGCCATTATAGGTGGGTTTGAAATCGACCGTGCCCTCGTCGAGCCCGTGCATCAATTCGATCGCGGTGCGGGTCAGCCGGGCCTCGGTATAACGATAGGCGGCGGCATTATCGCCGTCGATATTGCCGAAATTTCCCTGCCCGTCGACCAGCGGATAGCGCAGCGAAAAAGTCTGGGCGAGGCGGACCATCGCGTCATAGACCGACTGGTCGCCATGCGGATGATATTTGCCGATCACGTCGCCGACCACCCGGGCACATTTCTTGTAGCCTTGCGACGGTTCCAGCTTGAGCAGCCGCATCGCCCAGAGCAGGCGGCGGTGCACGGGCTTCAGACCATCGCGCAGGTCGGGCAGCGACCGCGCGGTGATCGTCGACATCGCGTAGATCAGATAACGTTCCGACAGCGCCGCATCGAACGGCGCTTCGACAATCGCGTCAAATTCATCTTCGGGAGCCGCTTCCGGCGCATCGGTTACATCACTCATGGCAGTGGCGATAGCAGGGTGGATTCACCGTTGGTAGGGGGAAAGTGGCGGAATGATGATAGAGTTGTGCCCCGGCGCAGGCCGGGGCCCATCTCGTGGACCCTGGGCAGCGCGCGAAGGAAATTAGGTGCGCGAAGTCGAGGTCACACGGCCAATCACCTCCGCCCTTTGCCCATAGATCAGGAGATGGGCCCCGGCCTGCGCCGGGGCACCAAAACTCGCTTCAGCTCACCTTCCGCTCGCTGCGATAATAGAGAAACGCAAACCACAGCGCGACCGCGCCGAGGAGATGCCAGGCCGCATGCCCCTGCAGCAGGCTTTCCGGCGCACAAAGCTGGCCGCGCTGGTCGAGATTCCAGATGGTGAACGCGAGAATATTGACGATCAGGCCCGCAACATAATAGCCGGTTCGCACTTGCGGACGCAGCGGTCGTGCAAAGCCAAGTTCGACGATGATCGCAATGATCAGGATGACGGCAAACAGCCAGCGGCGGACTTCCGGCAATTCATAGAGAATTCCGACCAGCACTGCAGACAACAGCGCATAATAGATGACAGCATGTTGATCCGGAATATTCCGCCATTTCGCCAGCGCGCTGACCAGAAAAAATCCGCTGATCAGATACATGCCGAGCACATCGAAAAACTGCCCCCACAAGGTCAGCGTCGCGTGCAGCAGCAGCGATCCGATTCCGACGATGATCGCGGCTATCCCCAGAACATTTGCTGCCAGCGGCGGGAAGGCAGACGTCCAGTCATGCGACCGCGCCTGCAGGATCATCAGCAGGCCGGCAAAGACATAGCCAAAGGATGACAGGCTGTTGGCCGGCTGCAACAGCAATGCGCCCACCTTCGGCATTTCGCAGAAACACCGGGTTTCGGTGCAGCTTGCCGGCACGAAGCGCGCCCAGTCCGGGCCGATCAGATCGAGCAGGGCAATGGTGATTGCGGCGATCAGGACGGTCAGCGCAGCGGCCGCTACCGGCCGGCTGACCGCAATCGTCATCGCGCCAGCCATTCCGCCGGCAGCGCAAGCCCCTCGCGCTCATTGTCCCAGATGATGCTCATGATCCACCAGCGTCCCGAACAGTCGCTGCCGTCATTCCACAGATGAACCATGTTCACGCCGCGAAACTGGATATCAGGATGATCCGGTGTTTCGCGGGCTTCGTAGGCACTGAAGACATGGGCAATCTGCCCGAAAACATCGGTCTTCCGGCCAATCTCGATCTCGTGGAAGCTCCGCCCCTCCAGGATCGGGATCGTCGCCTCGACAAATTCGTCATAGCTGAAGGTGAAGGCAATTGGCTCGCCATCGACCATCCGCGTCCGGGTGATCAGCGCCCGCGGATGGTAAATTTCACGATCCCGCTCCCAGTCCTGCCCACCCGGTGGCCCGGAGATACAGTCATAAAGCGTTTCCATGACTTCATCGATGGTTTCATATGGGGCCATGACAATACCTTCCCTCGCCTGCTTCCGCTCACCACCATGAAACGGGATTGTTTGCGCCGCAAGCCGGTTTCGCATATAGTGAGGCTCGGCTGCCCCGATCCGTTCAATCCACCATGATTCGAACCATCGGGGCTTGATTTTTTGTCGCACTCTTTGCGAAGTGGAACCACATAATGTCCCGTCGTCGCCAAATCTATGAAGGCAAGGCCAAGATTCTCTACGAGGGTCCCGAACCCGGCACGATCATTCAATATTTCAAGGATGATGCGACCGCTTTCAACGCCGAGAAAAAGGGCACGATCAACGGCAAGGGCGTGATCAACAACCGCATCAGCGAGCATATCTTCACCCTGCTCAATCACATTGGTATCCCCAGCCATTTCATCCGCCGGCTCAACATGCGCGAGCAGCTGGTCAAGCAGGTCGAGATCGTCCCGATCGAGGTGATCGTGCGCAATGTCGCCGCCGGATCCTTGTCGAAGCGTCTTGGCATCGAGGAAGGTACGCCGCTGCCGCACACATTGCTCGAATATTGCTACAAGGACGATGCGCTGGGTGATCCACTGGTCGCGGAAGAGCATATCGCCTGCTTCGGCTGGGCCAGCCAGGAGGAAATGCAGGATATTTCCGCCATGGCGATCCGGATCAACGACTTCATGGCCGGCATGTTCGCCGGCATCGGGATCAAGCTGGTGGATTTCAAGCTCGAGTTCGGGCGCGTGTTCGAAGGCGATTTTTCGCGGATCATCCTGGCCGACGAAATCAGCCCGGACGGTTGCCGTCTCTGGGATATCGAGACCAACGAAAAGCTCGACAAGGACCGGTTCCGCCGCGATCTTGGTGGAGAAGCAGAGGCCTATCAGGAAGTGGCCCGGCGTCTCGGCCTGTTCCCGGAAGGCGTCAGCGAAGTGCTCGACCTCAATAGTGAACGAAAGAAGCGCGGAAAGTAACCAAAAGCCGATAGTCTTGCTCTATTCGAACCGATATTTTAATTTTGCGGCTACCGGTAGCGCATCAGTCTTGAAATGTAGGCCGTCGCGCTGACGAGACAGCTACCCTTGGCCAAATTTCCTTCTTGCTCTTGCCCCGGCCAATCTTGCCGCTATAGCAAGGCGATATTGTCGGCGGATAACGCGAGGGCGCAGGATGAAAGTCAGAATTTTTGTAACGCTGAAAGATGGCGTATTGGACCCGCAGGGAAAGGCCATTCATCACGCACTGGAAAGTCTGGATTTTGCCGGGGTCAATGATGTGCGTGCCGGCAAGCTGATCGAACTCGATGTCGACCCTTCGGTAGGCAGGGACGAGATTGACAGGATGTGCGACAAGCTGCTCGCCAATACCGTTATCGAGAATTATGAAATAGAGCTTCCGGAAACGGCGCAGGAAAAGGCGTCCTGATGCAATCCGCAGTGATCGTCTTTCCCGGCTCGAACTGCGACCGTGACATGGCTGTCGCTCTGGAAACGGTTTCGGGACAAAAACCGCATATGGTGTGGCACGGCGACAGCGAGCTGCCTCCGGGGCTGGATGTTGTCGCCATTCCGGGTGGTTTCTCCTATGGTGATTACCTGCGCTCTGGTGCCATGGCGTCGCGTTCCAGCATCATCAAGGCAGTGATTGAAGCAGCGGGCCGCGGCGTCAGGATATTGGGGATCTGCAACGGCTTTCAGATTCTCACCGAAACCGGCCTTCTGCCCGGTGCCCTGATGCGCAACCGCGATATCCATTTTGTCTGCAAGGACGCCGAACTCGAGGTTGCCAACAACGCCACCCTGTTCACGTCACGCTACCCAGAAAATGCCGTGATCTCCATTCCCGTGGCCCATCATGATGGCAATTATTTTGCCGATAGCGACATCCTGGACCGTTTGGAAAATGAGGACCGCGTCGTCTTTCGCTACCGAAGCGAAATCAACGGTTCCTCACGCAATATTGCCGGTATCATCAATGAAGCGGGCAATGTCCTGGGCATGATGCCGCATCCGGAGCGGGCTATCGACAAAATGCACGGCGGGACTGACGGGCTGGCATTGTTCGAAAGTCTGCTGCGCTAGACCGCATCCGCAATCCATGCCGGTTCGCGTTTCCTGAGACGACGACATCGACCGCCGTTTTTTCAGATTCCATGGCTTCCGGTCGTCGCCGATCATCGAAATAGCGTCCGGCCCTGGCCATAAACACCGCAGTCTCCCGTTCGCTGACCAATCGAATCATGGGTCGCTTGTGATCACCGTATAGGCAATCTATCGAGACGATCTTTCGGTTTCCGGATTGCTCGGTGCTTGTACGATATTCTGGCTTTCACGGATGATTGTGCCAAAAACGAACCGTCCCGCTGCCTGCAATGGACCAGCCCTCAATCGAAGGGCCCGGAAACAAAAAAGGGCCGGTCCGAAGACCAGCCCTTTTTCATATTAGCATCTGTATTGCTATCAGTTGCCGGAACCAGGTCCGTACATGACTTCAACACGACGGTTCTGCGGTTCGCGAACGCCGTCTGCGGTTTCAACGCGTGGACGCGATTCACCGAAGGCTTCGCTGGAGATCGCTCCGCCGCTGATGCCGCGCGATTCGAGATAGGCGCGAACAGCTTCGTTGCGACGCTGGGACAGGCCGACATTGTAGCTGGCAGAACCAGATTTGTCAGCGTGACCAGCCAGCATGACCTGAGCCGAACCACAATCGCCATAGGCCGTAACCGCATTGTCGAGAACCGAAGCCGCTTCTGGCGTGATATCCGACTGATCCCAGTCAAAGAACACGATATAAGGGCCAGGTGCACATACAGCCGGTGGTGGCGGTGGTGGTGGTGGTGGTGGTGGTGGTGGAGGTGGTGGCGGTGGCGGTGGTGGAGCTTCTGGTGCACCGCCGAAATTGTAGATCAAGCTACCGAGGATCGAGTGGGTCCGGAGACGCGTATCGGCTGTACGGCCGAGTTGATCCACAAGATTGATCTTGTCAGCATTGAAGAAGCGGTATTTCAGACCCACGTCCCAGCTGTCGCTCAATGGAGCACGAACGCCTGCAAGCAATTGCCATGCAAAGCCGGTATCCGAATCATCAAGATAAGGACCAGCAAAGATATTTGTCACTTCGGTCCGTGCAACGCCGACGCCGCCGCCAGCAAATCCCTGGATGCCGTCATCGTCGCCAAAGTCGAGCAAACCGTTCAGCATGAAGCTGAGCGCATTGACTTCGCCATTGATCGGAAACACACCGGTAGCGGTTGGACCGCTGCCGTTTGCCTGCATAGAGAGGCCAGGTGCACCCGCTTGAAGGCGTTCAGCAGCCGCAGCTTTATATCCGACTTCGGCTTCCAGACGGAATCCTCCGAAATCATAGCCGACAATACCGTCAAAATCATAGCCGGTGTCATGATCGACTTCAAACGCGCCGTTGTTACCGGCAACATTGACCGACAAATCCTCAGCGATCATTACCCCGCCCTCGACACCAACATACCACTGGTCATCACGAGCCAGTGCAGGTGTTGCGAGCGCTGTGGAGGCAAGCGCCATACCTAAGGCAAGCTTCCGCATTTATATTCCCCTTCTCATCTAGGTTCTAAATTCACGCCGCTTTCTAACCTCTAGCTTCGCTCAGTGCAAGCAGCCAAATCGCAGAACTGTTGCGAAAATGTCGCCATTTTCGGCATTTAGTCCAAAAAATTACTTCCGAAGCCCGGGGATTCGGGTAAATCCTGTTACCCGTTCGCCTCTGATGCCGATTTCACGAATCTGGCATCACTATCCCCTGCCCTGCCAGAGCAACCAGAATCGAATCGATGGCTGTTCGGGCCTCGGTGTCGATGACGCTCCCGCCCGCCGGCCCCGCAACTTCTTCCGACACTTGCCATGCGCCCCGGTAAAATGCAAAGCTGTCGATCGATTCGACATAGATTCGCATCAGTGGCGACGGTGATATGAACAGCCAGCCGTTTCCCGTCCAACCGGCAATCTTGTCCTGCTGGTCCAGCCATTCATTCGTCGCACCCGGCCCGACAAGCCACGCCTGACCGGCAATGGGAGCCAAGGCGGTGGGGTCGGTTTCGATTGCCTGCACGGTCGGATGAAGCAAAAAGTCGATGCGCGCGAGGGCCTCGTTGTGAAACAATTCCTTGTGCGCCTGTCCGACCGCGAGCAGCGGAATTTCAAAGCGCGCGGTTTCCAAAATTGCCATGATATTGCTCTTTCCAGAATTGATAGCGAAGGTGAAAGACGTGGGATCAGAGTGGAATGTCAAACGCCAGCGCCACGGATCGCCCAGACGCGCCGACCTGAAAGATTCTGGCCTCTATATGACTGATATCGCTTGAAACTAATGGATCAGTCTGGGCTGCAGATAGTGTGATATACGTCGCCACTGATTCGCTTGAAATCACGGCACCTGAACCGGCGGAAGACGTCACCAGAGAAATCTCGGCAACATCCAGATCAAGCAATTCCCGGGGCTTTTCCCCCATCGCTCGCTTCACCCGATAACCAAAGCTGAGCCCCTTGACCGCCCCCTCGGACAACATCGCCGCAGCCTCCCGCCCGATCCTGGTCGCGGTCGAGACCGATCCGATCACCCGCAACCCGCGCCGGTCCTCGCGGACAAAATCAACCCGGCCGATCCGCCGTAGGGGATCATGCTGCCACAACAGCGGCAGGGACTTCCCCTCCGGAAAGTCCCCAAACGCCCCGGATCGAATAATGTCCCCGCCCTTGTCAATCCGGTCAAAGATCGCCGCATATCCGGCAAAGCGGATGGTGTTCGGGGTCTCCGTTCGTGCTGAGCCTGTCGAAGCGCCTCTAGCCGCAAAGTGCCCTTCGACAGGCTCAGGGCCAACGGTATTACCATCGCTCACGTAACCAGATCCCCCAGCCCCAGCCGCACCGCGATCCCGACCAAAAGCAGCGCCAGCACCCCGCGCACCACCCAACGGATCGCCGCCTTCCACGCGCTCGCCTTGGCATCGCGCCAGGCGCGGAGCAGCTCGCGCAATTCGTCAATATCGTCCTGCGCCGTCGGATCGGCCAGCCCCAGCCGGTCCAGCACCCGCGCCGCCCCTGCATCGGTCGCATCCTCGACAATCGCGCGCAGCGTCACCAAATCAGCCCCATCGCCTTCCGCCTGCGCCATCAGGCGGGCGAGCATTTCGTCATTTTGCATGTTCATTAAAACTCCGTTTTAACCTCAGGCGCCGGGCGCGGGCATCCGCCCGCTTGGCTATCCTCGCTTACGCTGCCGGCGCGCAGTCGCGCTTGCCTCCGCTTCGCGTCGGTTTAGCGCTCCCATTTTTTGTTGGTTTCCAACCGAGGCGCAGCCGAGGCAAGGCCGACCGGCCGCCGCGCCTTATTGGCGCGATAGCCCAGGGCGCGGATGCGCCCGCCCGGCGCCTGAGGTTAAAATAAAGACTCCCCCGTCGGAGGCGTTCGCGCAGCGAACTGCCGCGAGACAAAATAAACCTACACCCCCAGCATCGCCCGCTTCTCCTCCGGCGACAGGAAATCCGCCTCGCAAACCTGCTTCCACAACCGCTCGCGATCCTCCGACAGCGCCGGGATCTGGTCGCGGTCCACCGCCAGCACCGCCTCCGGCCACCAAGACCGCAGCGCCTCACCGAGCCCATCCAATATCTTCCCCGCCAGCGGCAATATCGTCAGCCGCCACAGCGCCCGGTTGGCCTCGCGATAATTGGCATAGCTATTGTCGCCGGGCAGCCCGAGCAGCATCGGCGGCACGCCAAACGCCAGCGCAATCTCGCGCGCCGCCGCCTCTTTCAGCGCGACAAAATCCATGTCCGCCGGGCTCAGGCTCATCGACTGCCATTTCAACCCGCCCTCGAGCAGCATCGGCCGCCCGGCATTGCCCGACCCGGCAAAACTCGCCTCCATCTCGGCCTTCAGCCGGTCAAACTGCTCGCCGGTCAGCGCCGACCCCTCCGCCCCCGGATCATAGACCAGGGCACCCGACGGCCGCGCCGCATTGTCGAGGATCGCCTTGTTCCACTTCGCCGCCGCATTATGCACCGCCACCGCCTTCGCCGCAGCGCCCAGACAACCAAGCCCATAATGGTCATCGGTCGGATGAAAGGCCTTCAGATGAATGATCGCCGCCCGTCCCGCCGCATCTCGCGCCGCAAAGCGCGTGACATGCTCGCCAGCCCGGTAAATATAGGCGACCGGCCAGCCCTTGCTGTCGGGATCGACCGTCACCCGGTCGGGCCTCAGCGCATAAAGCTCATTCGGCTGGCCATCGCCGCCCGCCATCACCTGGACATAGCCATTGCCATGCAGCAGCAGATGCGCCGCGATCGTTTCGAGCAAAGACTGCCCCGCGCTGATCGTCTGGACCAGCCCTACAACCGATTCTTCAGACGGCACCAGCGGCGCGCCGCCCACAGCTTCGGCGACAATACGCACCGCCCGCTGGGCAATCGCATTTTCGACATAGGCCTCGCGCACCCGCCCCTCATAAGAAAAGGGCGCGTCCCCCGAAAGAGCCGCGCCACCGTATGTGCCGATATAGCTGCGCCCCAAGGGCGGCCGACCTGTTCCACCCCCGCCCTTGAAGGCGAGCGAGATATTTTCCCAGAATGTCATCTGTCTTCCTCGTTACAAACTTGTGCTCCGCATTCGATGCGGAGCTCTTGCGGCGGCCAACCGATGCCAGAGAGATCTCCGTATGTGATGCTCCTGCTCGAGTGCCCCTGCGAAGTCAGGGGTCCATCTCCTGCCCTTTAGTCAAATCACCCGGGTTAGGGTGAGCGCTTGCAGCACATGCTGCGCAAACCATTCCCATAGCGAGGGCCGAAACCTCTCGAGATGGCCCCCTGCCTGCGCAGGGATACACATCGTCGCAATCGCAGCATGTGCTCCGCACCCGATGCGGAGCTCCGGAGGCTGGAAACCGAACCTCGAGAGGGCTCCGCATCAAGTGCCGAGCACCTCCCGGGCGAATGCTTAGACCCCAAACGTCCTGTTCTTTTCCGTTCCCCTGCGCAGGCAGGGGCCCATCTCCCGCCCTATGGTCAAACCACTCCGGCAATGGTGTGCGCCTGTGGCTAATCTTGCCACAAACCATTCCGACGGCGAATGTTGAGGCTTTTCGAGATGGGCCCCTGCCTGCGCAGGGGCACTATCACCGCACCCGCGGCTCCCGCCGCCGTCCCAGCATCAACTCCGTCAATGCCCACACCAGCGCATCTGCCCGGTCCGGCGAGCGTCCCGGCCCTTCATAGCCGCCACCGATCAGCAGCCCGCACATCTCGTCTTCCAGCCGCGGCAGCGCTCCGGCATGATGCACCCGCCCGCTTTCATAAAGCGCCGCCACCGGCTCCGCCCTTGCGACCTTGCCGCGCGAGGCGTGGACCAGCTTCACCGGCAGCGCGATATCGGCCGCCTGCAGGACAGACTTGACCATCGCCCCGCCCTGATTGGCTTCCGCAACCACCCGGTCGGCCCCGAACCGCGCCGCCGCATCGGCCACCCGCCGCGCCCATGTTTCGGGGCTCGCCTTTTCTAAGCTGCAGTCGGCCAGCACATAGGCTTTGCCATCCGCGCCCAGCCCGGCAACGATTATGCCGCAAGCATCTCCGGTCTTGGACGCAGGCGGATCAACGCCAATGACGACGCGGACAAGCTCGGCATTACGTTCGTCTCGAGCGTAGTCGAGAGACCGGTTCGGCCCAGCACAACTGTCGCGACTCCGCTCGACTCGAACGGCAGCAAAACTGGCACCAACCCGGCACCCCTCGATCATCTCCCTTGTCCACAACGCCCCCTCCAGCTCCTCGATCAGTTCCCCGTCCAGTTCCTGCCGCCCCAGCCGCGTGCCGCCATAATCCGCCGCCATCGCGGTCAGAAAGGCCTCCGGCAGATGCAGGTCATTGTCCCGCGTTCGCCCGCTGGTAATCACGACATCCTTCCCGCTGACCAGTGCCCGCACCAGCGCCACCGGCCGCGGCGTGGTGGTGGCGACGATCTGCGGCCGCACCCCGACGCGCAACCCCATTTTCAGATTGTCCCAGGCGGCTTCCGCCTGCCCGGCATTGTTCATCCACTTGGCGATCTCGTCGCACCACGCGTGGCTGTGCTGCGGCCCGCGCAGGCCTTCCGGTTCGGCCGCGGAATAGAGATGCGCTTCTGCGCCATTGTCCCAGCTCAGCCGCTTCAGCGACGGCTCCCAGGCCGGCCGCCGGTTCGGCGGCGCGATCGACAGCAGGCCGCTCTCGCCCTCGACCATCACGGTCCGGGTTTCGGCATAATTGGCCCCGACCAGGGCAAGGCGGGCGCTGCCATCGCCCTCGGCGATATGGCGCACCCATTCCGCTCCGGCCCGGGTCTTGCCGAAACCGCGCCCGGCCATGATCAGCCACACCGGCCACTCCCCCGCGGGCGGCACCTGTGCCGGCCGCGCCCAGAATGACCAGCAGTACAGCAGATGCCGCTGCTCCTGCCGGCTCAGCGACGAGAAAAAAACGCCGCGTTCCCGCTGCGTCCATTCGGCAAACAGCTCCGCATCGGAAAATTCATCGCGCATCGTCGGGGGCCGCCAGCTTTGCCTGCCCCTCGGCCAGCGCCCGCCGCCGGAGCAGCTTTGTGCGCATGTCATCCAGTTTCCGGTCGAGACTGGTGCGCACCTGCTCCAGATCGTCTTCGGCCGCCCGGGTCAGCGCCACTATCTGCTTGTGCGCCAGCAACAGCTTGACGCCCAGCCCGTCATTAAATTCCCGGACCGTCGCGACCTCCTTGCCCTCGTGGAAGACGCGCTTCTCGACCCCGTTGCGCGCGCGGTCGAGCAAGTCCATTTCCAGCAGCTCATAGCCCGCCGCCAGCGATCGCATCCATTCCCGGTAGAAACCCGGATCCCGCTCCCGCCAGCTGTAGACGGTCGAGACTCCCACCCCCGCCTTTTTCGCGGAAGCGGCGACGTGCGAACTGAGCGCAAGATTTTTGAGGAATCTCAGCTTGCGCCGACTGCTATTCAATCCACTGAATTCTGATTTTGGCATAAGATACTCCGCACCGGATCGCCGCGAACCGTCCGGACACAAAAAAGGGCCTTCCGTTCTGGACAACTCCACCGGATCGGTGGGAGAAGTTCAGCGCCGTCCGGCCCGAATCACAATTTCGCGATGTTCCTGATATGTACCTAAATAGCGTGACGATGTCAAGACTTTTTAACCTATTTGGTAATTTCGTCCTTGAATCCGCTGCTCGGCAAGACCTGCTCGCTGACATAATCCGCCGCCATGTCCGCCAGTTGCCGCCCCAGATGCCAGTCCAGGATCTGCATATCGGGAATGATCGGCGGATTGACCAATATGTCCTGTTCGCCGAGCATTTCCTTCGACGCCATCCGGCTCGCCACCACCATCGACCGCGACATGATTTCGACAATCGAGGGAAATTCCCGCTTGCGTTTGCGCCGCAGCAGCACGTCCCGCAGCAGGGACCAGCGACCGCGGATATCTTCGTAGAGCGCCTCGGTGCGCCAGACCTCGTTGGGATCGCCCAGTGACACCACGATATTCGGCCCCGCCTTGATCCCGTGCATCACCTTGACCGGCACATTGTCGAGCACGCCGCCGTCGACCAGGATATTGCCGTCCCCGTCGATGAACGGCGGCAATATGGTCGGTAGCGAGCCCGAGGCCCGGACGCATTCCCACAGGGGTCCGCGCCGGTGGATATGCAGGCGGTTGGTCGACAGGTTGGTCGAGACGCCAAAGAAATTGATCGGCTGGTCGGCGATATCCCTGGTGCCGTAGCGGGTCCTGAGTTCACTGTCGAACACCGTCGGATCGAGTAGCGAGTAGATCGGCAAGGTGAAGCGCCGCATCGCCTTGGCATGGATGAACATCGCCTCCATCTGGTCCAGCGTTTCATCGACCGACAATCCCCGCGCAATCGCGCCGCCCATCGCCGCGCCGGCGCTCGCACCACCGATAAAGTCGATCGGGATGTCCGCCTGCCGCAGCGCCTTGATCACGCCCAGATGCGCGCAGCCCAGCGCCCCGCCGCCCGCCAGCACCACGCCAACCGCCCGGCCGGTCAGGAAGCGGGCGACCTTGGCAAAGTCCGCGTCATCGTCGAGCGCGACATGATGATGCAGCTTGGGCGCGCGCGGATCGATCCATTCGCCGCTCCGGCTGATCGTCTTGCTGGCGCTGGTCCGCAGCAGCAGCAGGCTGCGCTGCGGTTCCGCAATCCAGCCCATCGCCGCTGCTTCCATGGCATTGGGTTCGGGGTCGGTCTTGCCCGGTCGCCCGACCATCACCAGCGCGTCGGCGTTGCGGCAGACCATCTGGCCCCAGTCCTCCGACCCGCTGCCGTCGATCAGGACATAGGCACCGCTGGCTTCCTGCTCCGCCAGCCAGGACTGATATTCATGGGCATCGGCCGCCTCGCTCGTCGCCCGGTCGATCGGTACCACCGGCGTCTCCGGTCGCACCACGGCCTCAAAGGCCTCCGCCAGCCGCGCCAGAAAGCCGTCAGGCATCTGGCTGGTCCCGGCGGGCAGCAGCGCGATCACCCGCGGGTTTTTGGATGTTATCGACGCGGTCCGCGCGGTTGCCACCGCGAGCCGGGCCGAGACCAGCTTCAGCATCGCCGCGTTCAGTTCGGGATGGCTGAACGCGATCGCGTCAAACGCCCGCCGGGAGACTTCCAATACCCGCGAATCGCGCATCGCGACCACATCGGCGGTGCGCTTGCCGCCCGCGAAAAAGGCCAGTTCGCCAACCGCTTCCCCGGCTTCGATATGGGCGACAATCCGGGTCCCGTTGATCACCACGCGGAACCGGCCGGATTCGACAAAATAGAGCGCGTCGGCGTCCTCGCCCTGGTGGACCAGCGCCTCGCCGCCGGCGACCTGCCGCATGTCGGAGGCCGATTGCAAGGCCTCCAGTGCTTCCCGCGGCACCCCGTCAAAAAGGTCGTGTCGACTCAGGTCCGGCTTTTCTGTTGGTTCGGCCACGCAAAACTCCCCGTTGGTGCGACCCGTCAGAGAATATTATCCCGCTTTACCCCGCGACAATCAAGCCTGGTCCGGATCAAAGCGGCAGATCAGGCCGCGACTGGGCGCGATCTCGTTGGCCAACATCGCAAGATAGGCGGATTGCAGTTCATCCTGTCCGGCCATTTCCTCGATCGCCAGATAGGCGCTGGCGCCTTCGACAAAGGCGGCAAACTGCTCGTCCACCCGCGCGCGAAACGCCGCCGGCCCGATGTCCTTCATCAGGCTCTCCGCCGCTGTCGGCGCAAAGAACAGTTCCGGCTTCGGTCCCGGCAAATCATCACCGCCACCACGTTCGTCGATGTGGGTAACGCCGACCAGCGAGCTGAATTTCAGATTGTCGCCCCAATGCGCATGGATATCCGCGAGCAATTGCCCGTTGCCGGCAAAATCGACCGAGACCGCTGGCCGACCGGCATCGGCCGCAGCCAGATCGTCATAGGCCAGAACCTCGTCATAGAGTCCGGTCTGCTCGACAAAGGATATATTGCCCTTCGATGTCAGTCCAATGCGCTTCACCGCCGGACTCAGCTTTTTCGCCACCATCGCCAGGCCGAGCGATGTTTTTGAAGACGCACTGGTCATCACCAGCACTTCCGCGCCGAACCAGTCATGCGCCCGCATGAAATGCTCGATCAGGAAACTGGTGGTAAACAGCGGCTGGAAGATTGCCCGCTCCGCCTCATGCGCGCCCTCGCCCGTCCCCAGCCGGTGATATTGATTGTAGATGATCGCCAGCCCCTGCCGGTGCGCGGCGCCATCGACAAAGCCGCCATCCTGCACATTGGCGGGCGTGACCAGCAAATGACTGGCCATCGGCAGATAGCCATAGACCCGCTCGCCGACCGCAATATCGGCATTTTCCGATGCCACAACCCGGGCAAAGCCCCAGACCGGCACAATGCCCCATTGATCATCACCGGTTGGAAAGAAATTCCAGTAGCCAAAGCCGTCGCCGACCACCGCATAGGTGATATTATTGGCGGTCAGTGCATATTTCTCGACCGCTAGCAAAACCTGCCCCTCAGCCAGTTGCGGCGCATCGCTGTCCTGCCAGCGCGTTCGCGCCAGATCATCTTTCTTCACCCACAGGCTTTGCATCATTCAGACTCCATCCGATGTTCCGGTTGCCGGTCAGCATAAGCGCTGGCGACCATTTGGCAAAAGCATTTGCCAAAAAGCGCTCGCCTGCTAATCCTGCCGGCAATTGAATATTGCGCGACCACGCGCCATCGGGGAGAATTTTTGTGAGTGCAGCACCGGTTTCAGCTTTTGAAGCGGCGATCGCGCCCGTCACCAATGTTTCGGACTTCATCTGGGGCGGCACATGGGAGGGAGTCGAGATACTCCCGCTGCCGCCGATGGTGGTGATCCTGCTCGGTGCCGGCGTCTATTTCATGCTCGGCCTGCGCGGCTATCCGCTGCGCCGCCTGTTCCCCGCGCTCGCCGGCCTGTTCAAGAAATCGTCCAAGCAGGGCGCCGGCGAAATCTCACCCTTCGCTGCGCTCTCCACCGCCCTGTCGGGTCAGGTCGGCACCGGCAATCTCGCCGGCGTCGCCACCGCCATCACGCTGGGCGGGCCAGGCGCAATCTTCTGGATGTGGGTCACCGCCCTGTTCGGCATGGCCCTGGCCTTTGCCGAAGGCTCGCTCGCCGTGCGCTTCCGGGAGCAGGCCGCGGACGGCACCTATCGCGGCGGACCGATGAGCTACATCACCATCGGCCTCGGCCCGAAATGGAAATGGCTGGCGATCCTCTTCTGCCTCGGCACTTTATTTTCGGCCCTGGTGACGGGCAACGGCATCCAGGCCAACAGCCTCGGCGACAGCGCCAACGAACTGTTCGGGGTCGAGGAATGGGTCGGCGGTGCGGCCGCTGCGGTGGCGGTGTTCATCGTCATCATCGGCGGCATCAAGTCGATCGGCCGGGTCGCCGAGACCATCGTCCCCTGGATGGCCGCAGCCTATCTGCTGATGGCGCTGATCGCGATCCTCATCAACCTGCCCGACCTGCCGGAAACCTTCA
>Ga0209346_1000336_pt1 | contig 47586 bp, 48 predicted proteins | sample AutmiccommunBRH9_FD_187381 | JGI IMG/M metagenome (GOLD analysis project Ga0209346, IMG submission 187381) | Deep subsurface microbial communities from Mt. Terri, Switzerland - Autotrophic microbial communities BRH/9 (SPAdes) (version 2) | ecosystem: Environmental > Aquatic > Deep subsurface >...
CAGTAGAAATATTTTAATAGGAGGCTTTTAAATGGATTATCAAGATATTAATCAGAGTATAACTGTTTTGGGTAAGATCAAAATCGCCCCGCAGGTTATTGAAGTTATTACTAAGCTGAGTGCCTTAGAGGTTTCTGGTGTGGCGGATTTAAGCGGGGGCTTTACTGATGAAATTGTGGATTTCTTAGGGCGCGGCAAAGGTTCGGCGAAGGGAATCAAGGTGGAGATTGGCGAGAAAGAAACAGCAATTGATATCTCTGTAGTTATTAAATACGGATATAACATCCCAGAATTAGCTCTTAGTATCCAAGAAAATGTTAAATATGCAGTTGAGACTATGACTGCTCTTGATGTGAAAGAAGTTAATGTGCATATTAACGGGATTAAGTTTGATGAATAGGTGAGCATTTCAAACACCCTTGGGCAACCGGGGGATAAGGGGGGTACCCCGGGGAGGGAACAGGGATGAGGTTTTTCAATCGTTTTCTATTATTCTTATATAGTTTAATGTTTTTAATAATTGCGGTATTTTCATTGTTAATTGCTGTTCAAGCTATTGATCCGATTTATTTAACAGACGCTTTTACTGTTGACGAATCTAAATTGGCGATTATTGTGAGCAGTATTTTGATTATCGTGTTTAGCCTATATTTGTTGATTGGCAATCTGCGAACAAACAACGCTCCCACATACTCCAACAGAAATTCGGAGATTGGGGAGATCAGGATTTCTGCTGATGCTCTTGAGAATATTGCCACTAAGGCTTCCTCAAGAATTAAAGGGGTTAGAGAGCAAAAGGTTAGGGTCAGAATCGAGAACGGAGATGCCGTCTCAGTAGTTGCCAAGATAGCCGTAGATGGGGAGACACCAATTCCGCAATTAAGTGAGGAAATTCAGTTAAACATTAAGGAATCAATTGAAAAAATCGCTGGAATTAATGTCGAACGTGTTCATGTTGTTGTGGCGAATGTCGGTAGCGCTGCGAATAGAAAAGCAAGGGTAGAATAGGGGTGTCGGATAATGTTTATTAAGCTATGGGAAGAGCACCCGGGAGCCCTATTAGGAATCCTATTCGGTACATTGGCAGGGGTTATTTTTCTGCTGGTAGGCTTTTGGAAAACACTGATTTTCGTTTCCTTTATTGGACTTGGTTTGTTTATTGGTAAGAGGTTTGATCAACAAGGGGATTTGAGAAGTGTTTTAGAGGAGATATTGCCAGATAAGTTTTTTAAATAATACCACCTTGTATGGTGGTTTTTCTTTTTTGGTATGATAATATAGTAGAGGAATTTATGCTCTAGTAGATGAAAATGATAAACTGTAAGGAGACTTGATTGTGAAGCGTAGAGAAGCCCGTGAAAAAATATTGCAAAGTTTATTTCAAGTAGATATGACAAAAATCTCTGCTGATGAAGCTATTGCTTCGCTGGATGGAGTAGAAGAAATTGATTCCAATGATCTGGCGTTTATAGAACAAACTGTAAAAGGAACACTACAAAACCTTTCGCAGATTGATCGAGAGATCAGTAAGTATTTGAAAGGTTGGACATTAATTAGGCTTCCTTATGTTGATCGAGCGATATTGCGATTAGCCGCTTACGAGCTGTTTTTCGATAAAAATATTACCCAAGGAATAGTCCTCAATGAAGCGATTGAGTTAGCTAAAACCTTCGGATCTGATGAGTCAGCGAAGTATATCAATGGAGTACTTGGCTCGTTGGTTAAAGAAAATCTCCAACTATTTAATAAGTAAGCCGAAATTAATGAAAGTAGACTATGTTAGAGTTATGGTGTGAGTGATGAAAAAAAAGATCTATTTAGGTATTGATACAAGTAATTATATGACCTCGATCTGCTTTATTTCTGAAGAACGAGAAGTTGTTTATGAAAATCGACAGCTGTTGATTGTTGAGCAAGGAAGTAGAGGATTGCAACAATCTCAAGCAGTCTTTCAGCATATCAAAAACCTGCCGGAGCTATTCAAGAAAGTTAAGGGTATTGATCTGTTTCAATTAGAAGCTGTGGCAGTAAGTAAAGCCCCGCGATCGACAGAGGATTCCTATATGCCGGTTTTTTTACCGGGAATTGCAGTTGCTGAGAGTTTGGCAGCTACAATGTCAGTTCCTCTGTACTATACATCACACCAAGAGGGTCATATTGCAGCCGGTATTTATAGCCTTATTGAGCGTCCAAAGAGTCAGGAATTCTTAGCTGTTCATATATCAGGTGGGACAAGCGAGTTGCTACTGATTAACTTTAGTGAGGGTACAATTTCTATCCAACGGATCGGGGGAACCCTAGATTTGCATGCCGGGCAGCTTGTCGATCGGATTGGGGTCTTGTTGGGATTGCCGTTTCCTGCCGGTTCGTTTCTTGAGCAACTGGCCAAAAAAAGTGCAGATAATTTTTTACGTATTCCTTCCAGTGTTAAAGGATACTCTTTTAATCTGTCAGGGGCTGAGTCTGCGGCGAAAAGAAGGCTTGCAGGGGATGAAAATAAGGAGAATATTGCTCGGGCAATTGAGCATCTGCTAGCTACCTCGATAAGCAAAGCTTTAAAAAATGCTTTAGACGATAATTTCCCCAAAGAGATTCTTTTAGTTGGCGGTGTGGCGCAAAATCTATATATCCAACAACAGCTGCAGAAAAAGTTAGCGACTTCGAAAGTTGGTGGGAAACTCTTCTTTGCTAAACGCGAGTATTCTGGGGACAATGCTTTTGGTGTCGCCAATATTGCTCTTGATCAAGCACAGGCAAGGAATTTGATCTAAGAAATGTTGTATAATTTTTCACAAAAAGCCTTTACATTCGGCTTGCAGTAAAGATACTATTAATATGTCAGCTCAGAAATTGAATCAATGAAGTTAGATTTGCTAACTAATATGTCAGCTAAGAAGTTGATCAATGAAGTTAGATTTGCCATAAGCGCGACTTTTGGGAGTTGCTTTTCTACAACTTTTTCATTCCAGAAAAGCAACGGACGACGGAGCGTGTTGGCAAATCTAACTTCCAGAGGCAGAATCAACAATGTAGGAATATTTTCTAAGGAGGTACTATTATGTCAGCGCAAGTGATTAGTGGTAAAGAGGTTGCTAAGTCCATTCGTGAGGAATTACGAATTGAGACAGCAGAGTTAAAGGAAAAGGGGATTACTCCTGGGCTTTCAGTAATTCTTGTAGGAGATGACCCTGCTTCACATTCTTATGTAAAGGGCAAGGCTAAGGGTTGTGAAGAGGTTGGGATGAATTCAGAGGTAATCTTAAAGGATGCTGAAATCTCCCAGGAAGAGCTTTTGGCAGAAATAGAACGCTTAAATAATGATAGTAATGTTCACGGCATTCTGGTTCAGCTGCCGTTACCAAAGCATATTGATGAGAAGGCGGTTATTAATGCAATTAGTCCGGATAAGGACGTTGATGGCTTCCATCCTGTAAGCGTTGGCAAGATGATGATTGGTGATGATACATACTTACCATGTACACCTCATGGTATAATCGAGCTTATTAAACGAACAGGCACCGAGATTAAGGGAAAAAATGCTGTAGTGATTGGTAGAAGTAATATTGTTGGAAAACCGGTATCGATTCTCTTGCTTCAAGAACATGCAACTGTTACAATTTGCCATTCCAGAACCAAGAATTTACAAGAGGTGGCTAGTCAAGCCGATATCTTGGTTGCGGCAATTGGCAAAGCTCAAGTTATTACTAAAGATTTCATTAAGCCTGGAGCAGTAGTTATCGACGTTGGGGTAAATCGGATTGAGACAGGAAAATTGGTTGGCGATGTTGATTTCGAAGGAGCTGCAGAGGTAGCTGGATTTATTACCCCTGTTCCTGGTGGTGTAGGCCCGATGACAATAACCATGCTCTTAAAAAATACGGTTGAGGCTGCGAAAAGAATTAATGGAGTAAAATAGCTTACGAGCAATTATGGAGGGTTTTTCTTGTTGAGCCAAAAAACTATTTATACAATTAAAGAGCTGACTAATTATATAAAAAGCTTGGTAGAGAAAGACCCTCTGCTTTCGGATATGTGGATCAGAGGTGAAATCTCCAACTATACACATCATACCAGCGGTCATATGTATTTCACTTTAAAGGATGATACAAGCAAGCTGAGATCAATAATGTTTGCCGGTAACAACCGTTATCTGAAGTTCATCCCCAAAAATGGGATGAAAATAATTGCCAGAGGCTATCTTTCACTATATGAAAGAGATGGACAATATCAATTCTATGTTCAAGAGTTACAACCGGACGGAATCGGACAGCTTTATCTAGATTATGAGCAGCTGAAAGAAAAACTAGATAAAGAAGGACTATTTTCTGCCGACATCAAAAAGAGCTTACCTTCCTTTCCGAAAAAAATCGGCGTTATTACTTCACCGACTGGTGCAGCAATTAAAGATATCCTAGCAACAATAAACAGAAGGTATCCTTTAGTTCAGATTATCCTCTATCCAGTGGTAGTTCAGGGTGAATCAGCTCCTTCGGAGATTGCTAAGGCGATTGCCCAGATGAACAGGAGCAGCAATGTTGACTTGTTAATTGTTGGTCGCGGGGGAGGTTCAATTGAGGAGCTCTGGGCTTTTAATGAGGAGATCGTTGCCAGAAGCATCTATGCCTCGGAGATTCCTATTATCAGCGCAGTAGGCCATGAAACAGATTTTACTATTGCCGATTTTGTTGCAGATGTTCGGGCCGCTACCCCAACAGCAGCAGGGGAGTTAGCCGTTCCTCATATTGATGATTTAAAGGCAAATATTGATTATCTGAGCAATAGAATGGAGAAACAAATCAAGACCAAGGTTGAGCGAGCAAAAAGTACTTTAAACAATCTCTTAAAAGCCAGAATATTTCGCCGGCCAAAACAAAGCCTGCAAGAGCATATTCAAAGGGTAGATAATTTACACAACAATTTACGCAACTCCTTGAATCGCTTAAGCATTCTGTATAACAATAAATATTCACAGCTTAATCAGCGATTGCAGCAGCAAAGTCCGCTAAATCGAGTAAAGCTTCAGCGAGTTAGACTTCAGCAGTTAAAAAAACAACTCATCCGTGAAACTGAGTTAAAAAAAATCAGTTCTGGACAAAAGTTGAGCATGAGTTTAACAAAGCTTGATTCCTTAAATCCACTAAAGATTATGCAAAGAGGTTATGCCCTTCCTTATGAGGAAAGCGGTAAAAAATTAGTAAAAACAATTAATGATATTCAGCTGGGCGACATTTTGAAGCTGCGGCTGATTGACGGGAGCTTAAGCTGTCAAGTATGGAGTATGGAGGAAGATCAGGATGAAAGATGATTTTTTATTAACTGAAGAGCAGATAGCAGGATTAACTTTTGAGCAAGCTCTGGAAAAATTAGAGTTTATTGTTAATTTGCTGGAAACTAATGAGGTTCCCCTTGAGGAAGCAATTGACTTATTTCAGGATGGGATGAGGCTGGCGAAGCGTTGCCATAATAAGTTGGAAAATATCGGGCTAAAAATTGATACCCTGCTAGAAAAGGATGGAGAATTAATCACCAAGCCATTTGCTTTTAATGATGGGAAGGAGTAAGTTATGCCTCAAGCGGACGCAGAATTATTCAGCTATTTATCAAAGAAGTCTACAGAAATAAATCAAGTCATTAGCCAGTTTCTGCCAACGAGTGGGGTTCCTGAGCAGCTTCTTAAAGCGATGGAATACTCCCTAATGGCTGGTGGAAAGAGAATAAGGCCGATCTTGGCATTGGCAGTCTATGAAGCATTCGGAAGAGATTCTAAGGAAATACTGCCTATCGTCATTAATATTGAGCTTTTACATACTTATTCCCTAATTCATGATGATTTGCCGGCAATGGATAATGATGATTATCGGCGGGGGAAGTTAACCAATCATAAGGTTTATGGTGAAGCAATGGCCATCTTAGCCGGTGATGCTTTATTAACTCACGCCTTCGGAAATATGGCTGCTCAACTTAGGAAATTACCGAAAATTTCTGGTGATACGGCCTTAAGAATTATCGAAGAGTTTGCTGGTTATACCGGAGCGGCCGGGATGGTCGGCGGACAGGTTGTTGATTTACTTGCTGAGCAGGGAATAACAAGCTATGAGGGCTTACAATATATTCATACGCATAAAACCGGGGATTTAATTGTCTTTTCACTTAGAATAGCAGCCTTTTTAGCAGGAGCCGAGGAAAATCAACTAAAAGGGTTGACCCATTTCGGGAAAAATATTGGCTTGGCTTTCCAGATTCAGGATGATATTTTGGATATCATTGGCGATTCGGATAAATTGGGTAAGAATGTTGGCAGCGATCAGCATAACCTAAAAGTAACTTATCCGTATTACAAAGGAATTGAGGGCTCGAGGCAGGAAGTTAAGCGGTTGGTTGCCGAAGCCAAACAGGCTATCGCTAATCTCGGTCTAGATGATGCATTGCTTAGCCAGTTGGCAGATTATCTGGTTAATCGAGATAAGTAATTGCTAATTCGATGAAAAAAGCTTATTTTCAGCATTTTTTACCTTTAGCGCCTATAAGTTCATTTTGTTCTGATTACTCGGATGTGGTATAATAATTTTTGATTGATCGGAGTGGTGCAGTATTCTAGTCGGTCTACTTATCTTGAAGGCGGGGCTAAAAATCCGCTAAAGGGCACATCGATGAAGTTCTTGGTGTTGGCTTGCGACGCCCAGTTGTGGGTCGATGCTGAGAGTTAAGGATTGAGGGCGATCCGCAATGGCATGCGGGCGTAGACCCTCCTTCCGCGGAGGCCCAAGTATGCAGTAAGGAGGTATCGTCTTTCTTACTATGGCTTGGGGTATGAACCTGCATGCGAGTACCAACTTGTGTGCAGCGTAGCCTGCCTTGCGTGATATAGTTTGGGATTATAGGCTAACTTTATGGTTTCTATGGCCAAGAAACCCTAGATGTTCTATATGAAATCTATGTTGCAAAAGAGGCTAGGGATAAGTTAAGGATTGCTGAGGAAAACTCCTAGACTGTTCTTTATGAGACTCTTTAGGGATTAAAGTGTGAGCTAAGTGGTAATCTAGTCCAATGCCTGGTAACAGCATTGAGGAGAGCGTAAAGGGAAACTGCCTTTTTGGTGACGAAAAGGTGTCTCTCTTGGGAAAACCTACTGGACCTAAGCCACAGTGTTTACTTAAAGAGTTGCCACTCCATTATTATTTATTAGGGGAAAAAGCCTAAATGAAATTTTCTTTGAAAAGCTCTTTAAGATGGAGCTTACTTATTGGATTAGTTACATTATTATTATCAGCTATTTTTACCGTTGTTTCTAGCTTCATCCTGAACGGTGTCGGCTGGGGTATTGGGATGCTGGTAGTATTTTTCATAGTGATTGTAGGCGTCTTTTTTGATGTTTTAGGTTTGGCAGCTGCTTCAGCTACCGAGAAACCCTATCACTCAATGGCATCTGAGCGTTTAGCCGGTGCGAAACAGGCGATCTTAATTGTCCGGAACGCCGATAAGTTTTCTAATTTTTGTAATGATGTTGTCGGTGATATTAGTGGAATTGTAAGTGGTACAGCTAGTGCTGCAGTGATTTATCAACTAGTCTCCTCTTATGGTCAGAGCGCTAATCAATTAATGTTTACTATTATCTCGGTTTTATTTACCTCGCTGGTAGCGGCAATGACTGTTGGTGGTAAAGCGATTGGAAAAACTTTTGCAATTACATATTCAACAATAATAATTCTTCATGTAGGTAAATTCTTTTCTCTCCTTGAAAAGAATTTTAAAATAACCATTTTTAATGGAAATAAAAAGATAAAAAGGAAAGCAGGGAGAAAAAATGGATCTTCTTAGTATACAGAATCCTAAAGCGATTAAAAACCTTTCTATCCAAGAGCTTGATGTATTGGCACAAGAAATAAGAAATTTTTTAATAGAAAAACTTTCCATAACTGGCGGACATGTAGCGCCTAATTTAGGCGTTGTTGAGCTTACTTTAGCTTTACATTACCTCTTCGATAGTCCTAAGGATAAAATCATCTGGGATGTTGGTCATCAAGCATATACGCATAAAATACTCACAGGCAGAGCGAACCAATTTGATTCTTTAAGGCAGCTTAAGGGTTTAAGCGGTTTCCCTAAACGTAGCGAAAGCGAGCACGATGTTTGGGAAACTGGACATAGCAGCACCTCCTTATCCTGCGCGATTGCTATGGCTGTTTCTCGCGATTTAAAGAAGGAAAAGAATCAAGTTATTGCTGTAATTGGTGATGGAGCAATGACAGGCGGAATGGCACTCGAAGCTTTGAATCATATCGGGCATGAGCAAAGAAAACTGATTGTTGTCCTAAACGACAATGAGATGTCAATTGCCCCAAATGTCGGGGCTATTCATAATTACTTAGAAAAATTACGGACTGATAATCGCTATTTAAAGGCCAAAGACGATTTGGAGGGAATCTTGAAAAAGATTCCGGCAATCGGTGGCAAATTGGCTAAAACCGCCGAAAAAATCAAGGATAGCTTAAAGTATTTAGTTCTTCACGGTATTCTATTTGAGGAGCTGGGTTTTACCTATTTAGGTCCGACAGATGGACATAATATTGAAGATCTCCTAGATACTTTACGACTTGCGGCGAAGACGGAGGGACCAGTCTTAGTTCATGTCGTTACAAAAAAAGGTAAAGGGTATAAACCAGCTGAGCTGGATTCTGACAAGTTTCATGGAATCAACCCTTATAAAATCGAATCAGGCGAAGTAATGAAAAATGAAGGACCACCTTCCTATACCGAAATATTTGGGCGGACTATTGTTAAGCTGACAGAGAGTAATACGAAGGTGATGGCGATTACTGCTGCCATGCCCAGTGGAACAGGATTAAATAAATTCCGTGAACTGTATCCAGACCGTTTTCTAGACGTCGGAATTGCCGAACAGCATGCTGCTACTGTTGCCGCTGGTCTGGCAGTTGAGGGAATGAAGCCGGTATTTGCCATATACTCAACCTTCTTGCAGCGGGCTTTTGATCAAATCGTCCATGACATTGTTCGGCAAAATCTTCACGTCGTAATTGCGATAGATCGAGCAGGTTTTGTGGGGGCCGATGGCGAAACTCATCATGGGGTATTTGACATAGCCTTCTTACGTAATTTACCCAACATGACTATTTTAGCACCCAAAGACGAAAATGAGTTGCAACATCTACTCTATACAGCTGTAGAGCATCTAGACGGACCGGTTGCCATTAGATATCCCAGAGGTAGTGGAGTTGGCGTCGAGTTAGAAACTACATGGAAAGAGATACCTATCGGCAAATTTGAAGTCCTTAGACCTGGTAGCGAGGTGGCGATTTTGGCTGTCGGTTCAATGGTCGAATTAGCCGAAAAAGCTACTGATCAGCTAATTGAGTCTGGTGTCTATCCAGAATTAATCAATGTTAGATCGATCAAGCCGCTTGATGAAGAGCTTTTACTCCATTTAGCCGCTAAAAAGCTAAAAATAATCACTATTGAGGAAGGTGCTGTTCACGGGGGTTTTGGCAGCTCAATCCTCGAGTTTTATTCGATAAAAGGTCATACCGATGTTGAGGTTACTCTAATGGGAATTCCCGATAGCTTTATCGAGCAGGGCAGTATGAGTGAGCAAAGAAAAATAGTTGGCCTGACCGTAGAAAATATAGTTGAACAGGTTAAAAATCTCCATCCCCAGATGAAGCAAAGGGCGTAGCTATGGCTAAGGAAAGAATCGATGTTTTATTAACATTAAAGGAAATGGCCAATTCCCGAGAACAGGCAAGAAAATTAATAATGGCTGGTTTAGTTAAGGTTAATCAGGAAATAGTTGATAAACCGGGAACAAAAGTAGCAGTTGATGCGAATATTGAGGTTAAAGGTCAGCTTCATCCGTTTGTTTCTAGGGGTGGGCTAAAGCTGGTAAAGGCAATAGAGACCTTCAAGCTTGATCTGCTGGATAAAGTAGTTCTGGATATTGGCGCCTCTACTGGCGGTTTTACCGATTGTGCTTTACAGTATGGAGCTAAAGAGGTATATGCAATAGATGTTGGTTATGGGCAGCTTGATTGGAAGCTCCGACAGGATGACCGTGTTCATGTTATGGAAAGAACGAACTTTCGATACCTGACTAAGGGAGATATCAAATATTCTCAACCGAATTTTGCGACGATAGATGTTTCTTTTATTTCCCTAAAAACTATTCTTAACACATTAATCAACCTTTTGGAACCTACAAGTGAAGTAGTAGCTCTGGTTAAGCCGCAGTTTGAAGCTGGAAGAGAGTTAGTGGGCAAAAAAGGGATTATTCGTGATTCCTTAATACATCAGCAGGTATTAGAAGGTGTTATTGCTTTTTCACATCAAATTGGTTTCGCAATTAAGGATCTTTCTTTCTCGCCAATTAAAGGCGGTGAAGGTAATATTGAATTTTTGCTTTATTTAACAAATGATTTGACGGATAAAACTACAGGCTTAGATTACTATCTACAGGCAGTAGCTAACGTAGTTAATCAAGCTCATCAAGAATTATGACAAATTTAGAACAACTTCAAATATGAGGTTGTTTTTTTCACTAAAACATTTGAATTGCTAAAGGGAAAAATGTATAATTATACAAAATGACTAGTTTTTTTATAAATGGAGGAAAAAATGAAAGCCAAGCGACATCTAAAAATCAGAGAATTAATTGCCAATTCAGAAATAGACACTCAAGAGGAGCTTGTAGAAAAACTAAAAAATTTAGGATTTAACGTGACTCAAGCTACTGTCTCTAGGGATATTAAGGAGCTGCATCTTGTAAAGGTTCCTTTAGAGGATGGTAAATATAAGTACTCCCTACCCGCCGATCAGAAGTTTAACCCCTTGCAGAAGCTCAAGCGAACTTTAAGCGACAGCTTTGTTTCCATTGACTATGCGGAGAATTTGGTCGTGATGAAAACCCTACCAGGGAATGCCAACGCAGTGGGGGCTTTATTAGATAATCTGCAATGGGCAGATATTTTAGGTACGATCTGTGGCGATGATACCTGTTTACTAATCTGCCGCACAAAAAATAATGCTCAAGAAATATCCGACAAAATACTAGAAATGTTATAAAGTGGTGATAATATGTTACTAGAGCTAACAATTCGACAGTTTGCCATTATTAAAGAGTTAAAGGTCAGCTTTCAACAGGGCTTAAATATTCTGACCGGTGAAACGGGAGCGGGGAAATCGATAATTATTGATGCAATTCAATTAATTACCGGTGGCAGAGGCTCGATTGATTTTATTCGCAATCAAGAGGATAAAGCTGAAATAGAGGCTTTATTTGATTTGCCGCTAAATCACCAGGTTTTTGCAGCTTTACCCGAGCTGGGTATTAATTCTTCTGAAGAGGGAATGCTTTTTCTCAAGAGAGAGCTTTTGCGGAACGGGAAAAGCATTTGCCGGATTAATGGACAGCTAGTAACATTAGCGGTATTAAAAGAAGTTGGTCAATGGTTAATTCAACTACATAGTCAGCATCAGCATCAGCAACTGCTCACCTCGGAAAAGCAGCTCGATCTCTTAGATGCTTATGGTGAACTAAAAATAACTGAGCTGAAAAAAGATTTCTTCAATTTGTACAATAAGTATTCTTTATTAAAAAAAGAAGCTAAGACAATTACTGAGAATGAGAAGGAATTGGCGCAGCGTGTTGATTTATTGAAGTACCAAATCAATGAAATAGCTTCCGCCAAGCTGCAAAGTAATGAAGATGAGGAACTATTGCAGAAAAGGAATAAAATCCGCTATTCCGAAAAAATCACCACTAATTTAAAGAATTCCTATGAGAATTTAGCAAACGATTATGGTATTAATGATCTCTTATCACAAACAGTTGGGTTATTGGAACAGATTAACAGCTACGACCCTGAATTAAATAAATTATACGAACAATTAGCTTCCGCCTTTTATCAAATCGAGGATGTAACCGCACAATTAAGCATTCAAGTTCAGGACGTTGAATATGATCCCAAGATCTTGAATAACATTGAAGAACGTCTCTCGCTAATTCATCACTTGAAACGCAAGTATGGGGAGTCGGTAAATGCGATTATTGAATACGCTGCTACAATTGAAACCGAGCTGGAGCAGATAGATAACCGAGAAGTACAGCTGCAGCAGATTCAGAAGGAGCTTAAGCAAATTACGAAGGAGATTGCGGAGAAGGCCTTAGTACTCTCGGATATGCGCCAGGAATATGCTGGCGAATTATCAACTGCTATTGTGAATCAGCTCAGGGATTTACAGATGAAAAATATCCAATTTTCGGTCGCCCTGGAGCGGGAGGAAAGTGCAAATGGGCTAGAAATAGAAGGACGTTATTTCCACCTAAGTGTAAATGGTTTGGATAAAATTAGCTTCTTAATTTCTCCTAACCCAGGGGAACCATTAAAGCCTTTGCAAAAGATCGCCTCAGGTGGCGAGCTGTCTCGGATAATGTTAGCCATTCAAACAATCCTAGCAGACAAAGACCAGATTCCCACAATTATTTTTGATGAAATTGATACCGGCGTAAGTGGACAGGCTGCACAAGCAATTGCGGAAAAGCTGGCTCATGTTGCCAAGCAAAGTCAGGTTTTTGTTGTAACCCATTTGCCACAGGTTGCCGCAATGGCTGATCACCATTATGTAATCCAGAAAAATATTGAAAACTCCTCAACCTATACAGAGATTTCTTACTTAAGTGAGGAGAGAAGAATTGCCGAGCTGGCTAGAATGTTAGGCGGCGTTGAGGTTACTGAGCTGACGCGAAGCCATGCCCAAGAGATGATTGAGAAATCACACTCCTTAAAGCAACAAAAGTAGACCATTTCTGCCAAGTCCGACTTCTAACATCTAACTTCCGCTAACTTCCGCACAGTTGGAATCATTTATCCGTTATAAATCAAATGCATTAAGGACACCTTATTATTACAGAGAAAATGGAGGTGTAGGCAGAGAGTTAGAGGGAGTGTGACATGATTGAGGACTAGATATAAAAAGGCTCTGGGATTACTTTTAGCGATGTTGCTTGTAGCAGTTTCTTTTACTACAGCATTTCAATCTTTTGTTAATTTTCCTAAAGAAATAAGAATGTTTGAATCTACAGCTAAACAGCTCAAATTATTACTGCCTATTTCGGCAACAGTCTCATCCAGTGATACGGAAATATTGGAGGTAAACGGTCAAAAAGAGGTGTTTACCGCTAATTTGACCAACCCACTAAACCTTAACTCCCAAAAAGAAGGAAATTCAATATTAACTTTAAAGCTTTTTGGATTAGTACCTCTAAAAACAGTTAATGTGAATGTCCTAAAGGATATTAGGGTTATCCCGGGTGGGCAGACGATTGGAGTAAAATTAAAATCGGCAGGGATTATGGTAGTGGGTCATCACTCTGTGGAAAATGATGACGGAGTTAGTATTTCTCCGGCTGACAAGGCAGGAATTCGTACCGGTGACCTGATTATTAGAATTAACGGGAAAAGGGTAAAAGAAGTAGCTGAAGTTGTTGATACAGTGAACCGCTTAGGAAGCGACAGCAAGGATATTGAATTAGAAATTGTTCGCAATAAAGAAACACTTAAGGTAAAGGTTGAGCCTGTTTACGATACGAAGGCCAACTTATACCGCTTGGGAATGTATATAAGGGATTCAGCCGCAGGAGTTGGAACTTTGACCTTTTATGATCCTAATACCCAAAATTACGGTGCTTTAGGACATGTGATTGCTGATGCCGATACACAGGAAGCAATAGTAGTTGGTGATGGAAAAATATTGTATTCTAATGTTACCTCGATTCAAAAAGGAATAAGTGGCAAACCGGGAGGGAAAAGGGCAATTTTTGTTGACGAGAATGAGGTTATTGGGAATATAACCAAAAATACTCCTTTCGGGATCTTTGGCAAGATGACTAAGGAACCAACTAATGGATTAACAAATGAACCAATTCCCATCGCACTACCGGAAGAAGTAAAGGAAGGACCGGCAGAAATCTTGACGGTGATTGATGGTCAAAAAGTTGAAAGATTTGCTATAGAAATAGTTAATGTAGTCCAACAAAAATACCCGGCGACAAAAGGGATGATTATTAAAGTAACCGATCCGCTACTTTTAGAAAAAACTGGTGGTATTGTCCAGGGAATGAGCGGTAGTCCAATCATTCAAAATGGCAAGCTGGTTGGTGCAGTAACTCATGTATTTGTTAATGAACCGACCTCTGGTTATGGCTCCTATATTGAATGGATGATTAGAGATTCGGGTATAATCGAGGATAACGAGTTGAAAAGTCTTAAGGCGAGTTAAAGCCTTAAGACTTTTTTCTTAAGCAATAAGCGAAAGGGACGGTACTTTTTGCTTAGGAACTTTCAAAAAAATCAAAGGGAATCAAAGGGGACGGTACCTTTTGACTTAGTATTACATCCCGTAATACGTAAAAATTTTAAAAATAAGTAAAAAAAATTTTTTCGACAAGCAGGAAACTATATTTCCTATGTCGAAGAATATTTAGTAAGAAAGATATGGAATATATTTTTTTTATGCCCGCAGGGTACAATGATTTTATTTTAACGATGAGGTTTCTTCAACGAAGTAAAAATAATTATTAAGGGGGCACCCACAGGGCACAACGATTTTATTTTAACGATGAGGTTTTATTCATCCGAAGTAGAAAATAATTAATAAGGGGGAAAAATGCAAATGATTAAAGTGTTAATTGCTGATGACAACCGAGAATTTGTTGAGCTTCTGAGAGATTATATGGAAGAACAGAAGGATCTTGAGGTAATTGGTTTAGCTTATAACGGAAATGAAGTTCTTGAGCTTTTGGAGACTTCTGAGCCTGACGTGATGATTTTAGACATAATAATGCCACATTTAGATGGTCTTGGTGTATTAGAAAAGCTAAAAAGCTTTAATTTTTCCAAGCAACCCAAAATTATTATGCTTACTGCTTTTGGACAAGAAAACATAACTCAGCGTGCTGTAGAGCTTGGGGCATCATATTACATATTAAAGCCTTTTGATATGGAGGTTTTGGTAAATAGAATTCGGCAGGTTGTTAAAAACCAATTCGTCAGTCAAAGATCCTATGTAAATAACGGTATTGGCTACCGTAATCCAATTAGATCTAAAAACCTTGATGGTAATATTACTAATATCATTCACGAGCTGGGTGTTCCAGCCCATATCAAGGGTTATTCCTATTTACGAGAAGCGATAATAATGGTCTATAATGATATAGAAATCCTAAGTGCCATTACCAAGAGCTTATATCCGCGAATAGCCACCAAGTTTAATACCACTCCCAGCAGGGTCGAACGGGCAATTCGCCACGGTATAGAGGTTGCTTGGCAACGGGGTAATATAGAAGCGTTAAAAATGATGTTTGGCTATACAATAAACACCAGTAAAGCCAAACCTACTAACAGCGAGTTTATCGCTATGGTTGCCGATAAATTGCGAATCGAACATCAGGCTAATCAAAAAGTAAGTAACGGGTAAAGCACTCATGATGAAAAAAACTCCCCAGTCAGCTGAATGAAAGGGGAGTTTTTTTAACCCATTAAGTTCTAGTTATTTTAGCGACTGATTTTTTGTTTAGCTAATCCGCGCTGCTTTCGTGTTAAGAAATAGAGGACTGCATATAAGAAGCCCAAATAAGCAATTAACAGCAATAGAGTATAAACAAACATAATCGGTTGGTGGGACTCAATTCCAAAGACGGGAATATTCAAAATGACCATTAAGGGAATCCCAAATAAGACAGCTACTGCACTACCCATAACTAAATTCTCGGAAACATTTGTTTTAAACTTCGGGTCTACGGCTTTAAGCAAAGCCATTCCCGTTGAAATGGTACCGGTTCCCATCCCATAAAAGCCCAAGAAGTTCTCAATTTGGTGGTTGCGGTAGATTAGCTTGGAGACAAAATAGCTATGGTAAATAGTTACAAAACCACCGATTGTCGTAATTAAAATAATAGGAATCCAATAGGACTTTAGAGCAAAGAAGGAGATTGCGGCAATTGAAGCCGTTATCATAAAATCAAAGGAACTTCCAGCGATCCGCTGCAATAAATAATTATTGGGGGTATTGTGAAGCGCCAGACCTTTAGCTTTTAGCTTATTAAGGATAATCCTAAATACTATAGCATAGAGACTACCGACTAAGAAGTGAAATCCCCAAAGCAGTTGAGCGAATGTTTGTCCAAAGGTTCCTAAGCTCTCTAAATAACCCGCAACATTGTAGATAGTGAAATAAGAAATCAAATAAATAACTCCAATAATGGCAATTTGAAAGGTTAGCTTATCATGTGCATCACTTAAAGGTATTTCATCGGGACTAATCTCCTCTGTGATCATCGTCCGTTCTCCGTTCTTTTCCGCTTCAAGCATATTAATTTTTCCTGTGCGGATCAAATAATTGACGATAATTACACCGACTATTGTTGCCCAAAGGAAACCGAAGGCGGCAATTGTTAATCCCAGATTACCTCCTCCTGTCAAACCTAATTCTTCCCATTGAATCCCAATAGAATAGGCTTGTCCTGGTCCTTGACCGTATCCCAGAGGCAGAAGCAATCCTAGCGGAGCAAAAAGATTAGGCATGAAGGTATAGGTTAAGAATAAGGTTATACTAAAACCGACTACCCCTTGTATTGCATAGTTTGAGACGATAAATACCCCTGAATTAAAATATTCCGCATCTTTTTTCTTCGAGCGTTCTTTTAGGGAAAGTGCAATAAATCCAATAGCCATCAGATGGTAAACCATATTCCCTAATCTTTCTAAATCGAACTTAACTAAGTTTAACACTTCCGGTCCAACCAGCAAGCCCAAAAATCCGGCAATTATTGCTGTGGGAACAATAAAACTCCTAAAAAATCCTATCCGCGATTTTATCATGGTAGCTAAGACAAAGAAAAAAGCTATCCACATAAAATCAATTACTGACGTCCACATCTCGTTCAAGTAGTAATCCTCCTTATTAATGTATTCCTACAACGTCGATTTAACTTCTAATTTTCAACGAAGTTAGATTTGCCATTAGCACGACTTTTGGGAGTTGCTTTTTCTAAGACTATTTCAATTCTAGAAAAGCAACGGACGACGGAGTGTGTTGGCAAATCTAACTTCCAAATGACCGTGTGCTTGAAGGGTATGCTATTGCTCACCAGCCTTCTGACTCTTTGCTTGTTTTAGTAAAAATTCTAAAATACTAAGCCATTTAAATGGAGAGGCATGGCTTTTTTCGAAGGAAAAGCGATATAGCTGATTCTCATAATAAAAATCCAATTGGTTCTTGATTTGGAGGTTTAGCCCATCAAGCTTGGCAATTGGGATCGCCAATTCAGGGTTTTTGAGCGTACGATAATAAACGTTTTGGCTGTCTACAGAGATTTCTCCAGTAGTATCTTTTTTCATGGATCCGTTAACAGCTACTTTTTTGAGTATGATCTGGAAATCCCTAAACAATCTCCGGCCTTTTTCTGTTGACGATGACAAAAGGTTTTGTAGATATTCGAGCTGCCATTTATTCCAATCACTAGGGTTATCGAAGAAGAGCTTTTCTGTTAATGGTTTAAAAAAGCCGTTTTCAGTATATTCAACCGTATAGCCGCACGAATTGCATGTAAAAATATGATCAGAAGATTGCATTTGATCGATCGCTTGGCAATTAGGGCAAGCAAAAAGGAGGTATTCTAACCTTTCAGCTAGGCGCTTTCCTTTGTAGACAAGCATTTGCTTTCTTTGCCAAGAATACTCATCATGAGCTAAGGCGCTGCAAAGCTTATCATAAATTTGCTCTACAGTTAAGTTTTCGATCTCCGCAGGGGAAAACAATAAGTTATTGTTGATAATGATTGTTCCTTTTCTACGAAATTTCGCCCAACGGGGATGAGCTAGGTGTCCTCCGCGGAATTCAGTATTAACCACGGGTAGCTTAAGCAACTTAATTAATTTGGCAGTTGAAAAATAAATATACTGGGTATTTCCATCCCAAGTGCGGTTACCTTCAGGGAAAAGCCCAATAATTCGCTGCTCTTTTTTTGCTTGCAGCATTCGTCTAATTGTTGAGATGTCAATCCGTGCTTTAATCGTCGGAATTGCGGCAATATAATTAAGCAGCCGGCGAACAAGCGGATTGCGGTATTGTTCATCAGAAATCACAAAGGAAATTTGCTCATTATTATAAATACTCATGATAAAACCATCCCAATTATTTTGATGGTTTCCGATGATCAAATACGGAGGAGTCAGCTCTTTTGTAACATTATTTTGTAGTTGGAGATTAAAAGCCTGCTCTAGGAAACGCTTTAATAAGGACTGAATAAGTTTTTTGGTGCGGGTCAAATAAGTCTTGCTCATCTGTTTTACCTCCACCCCTTTAATTATCTGTATAGGTATGCGTTTTTTTAAGTTATGAGTTAATTATATAATATTTATTTGCTGGGTATTTTATTTTTTTTGTAAAACTAAAAAAATTGAGTTATTTCCTGATGGGTGACTCATACTAACTAGAGGTGAGAGGTTAGACGTGAGAATGGAAGGACTTCCAGAAAGGAATGGTTGTAATGTCTTTACGGAAAGCTCCTAAAGCGCTTGTTGGTCAAATTGTGGTTGATAAAAAAACAAAGAATTTATTAGTCAGAATCAAAGCTAATCAAATTGCCGTATTACACCATTTAGATATTGATGAGATTGCCGCTTCAGGATTGCTGGAGAAAAAAATTAAAGCAATTATTAATTTCTCACCAAGTATATCTGGGAAATATCCTTCACAGGGGTTAAAAAAACTGCTGTCAGCTAGAATCCCGGTCTTTGATGTGGTAAAAGGAGATGAGAGTTTTTCATTTCTTGTCGATGGGCAGGAGGTAACTGTTGATGAGAGTGCAAACTCGCTGATAGTGGAGTTGGGTGAAAGAGCAATCAGGATACCGGTAAAACGGTGGAGTTATAAGAAATGGGAGCAGATTTATCGTTTAGCCAACCACAATGTTGAAGGTGAATTAGATCGCTTCATTGATAACACTTTAGAGTATGCTCGTAAAGAAAAGGATTTTGTTCTTAAGCCTTTGCCTGTACCGCGGTTAAAAACAAAGATCAAAGGAAAGCATGTTGTCGTCGTGGTTCGGGGAAATAATTATCGTGAGGATCTCTCAGCAGTCCGTTCTTACATTGAGGATTGTCGGCCGATTTTAGTCGGTGTGGATGGGGGTGCTGATGCCTTAATCGAATCCGGCTTAGTGCCGGATATCATCATCGGGGATATGGATAGTGTTTCGGATAGTGCCTTACAGTCGGGAGCAGAGCTAATTGTCCATGCTTATCCGGATGGTTCTGCGCCAGGTCTGATTAGAGTACATCAGCTGGGAGGACAGGCTCAAATAATTCCTTCCATCGGAACAAGTGAGGATGTCGCAATGCTGATGGCTTACGAGGAGCAGGCAGAGTTAATTGTTGCCCTCGGCGCCCATTCACATATGGTCGATTTCTTGGAAAAGGGAAGGAAGGGGATGGCGAGCACGGTTTTGGTACGGATGAAAATCGGCATGAAGCTGGTTGACGCCAAGGGAGTAAGTAAATTATACCAGCCAAGAACAAAATGGGGCTCAATAAGTTTGATGGGGATAGCTGCCCTTACCCCAATATTGGCTATTAGTCTGATAAATCATGATATGGTCCGGATTTTGGAGATAATGTGGATTAATCTAAAAATGCTATTTACGTAGGTGAAGACATTGATAAGTAATCGGTATTATATTTCTACTATTATTGCAATTTTTTTATCCTTAAGCTTAGGTATCTTGATCGGCGGGACACTTGGTCAACAATGGATAAGTCAAAATCAGCAAAAGCTGATAACTCATTATGAAGCCAAAGCGGAGGATGTAAAAATTCTTAACAAAGGTTTAAATGAAAAGCAAGAGGAGCTTGCCAGAGCAAATAAAGAGCTGAAAGAGGATTATAAGCAATTATTTATTAATAGCGTCAAAGGGGCGATTAACGGGCAAAAAATCCTCTGGATAAATGATACTGAGCAAAGCTTTGAGTCTTTAAGGAAGACTATTGAGCTAGCTGGTGCTGTTATTTTTGAATCGGCAGAAAAAGAAGTTTCCAGAACTACTGCTTTTGATGTTGTACTTTTTTTCCCGACTAATCAAGAGGCGCTTCCGGATTATAATTGGCTTTTAGAATATAATGTTCCGGTAATTTATGTGACTGATCAAGCTAATCCAGAAACAATTAATTTGGATTTGGACATAGAACTGTTCGAGCAGCGGATCAATGTCGATTCTTTGAATGAGCATTTTAACTTTATTTTTTTTCTAAAGAATTTGCCAAAGGAGATGCCAGATGAATAACAGCCTTATCTCGGTAATTGTGCCGGCTTTTAATGAGGAGAAGTATCTAAATAGGACAATCAATGCGCTAATCGAATGGGGAAAGGCTGGAGAAATCATCATTATTGATGACGGCAGTATCGATCGAACAAAGGAGATTATTAGCGAAATTGCGGCGAGACACCAGAGTGTACGCAAGCTGTTTTTGCTCCAAAATCAGGGGAAAGGACAGGCTTTAGCGGCAGGGGTCAAGGAGGCGAGGGGAGATATATTGCTGTTTATCGATGCCGATTTAGGGGAAACGGCGAGATATGCCGAGAATCTGCTGTCGCCGATTATCAATGGTCAATGCGACATGGCAGTGGCAGTTTTGCCTAAAGGTAAAAAGAAAGCGGGATTTGGGCTAGTTAAGCGATTAGCGAGAACAGGTATTTATTATTTAACGGGCTTTGATTCTGTTGCACCTTTGTCCGGACAAAGAGCCATAAAAAGAGTGGTTTTTGATAAAGTAACAAGCTTTAGGAAGGGTTTCGGTATTGAGGTCGGTTTAACGATTGACGCACTTAAGAGTGGTTTTACAATCGTTGAGGTAGAGGTACCCTTTAAACACCGGGAGACAGGCCGAGACGTTTCGGGTTTTTTGCATCGGGGAAAGGAATTTATCGCGGTATTATCGGCGCTTTTCTTTTCCATCAGAAGATCCAGATTATAGCTAGAAAGGAAGTTCTAAATGGTTCTGCTTATCCTCTCAGTAACACTAACCTTGCTTCTTTTACCGTTATATAAAAATTTTTTATTAGCATTTAACGGTGTTCGGGAGAACTACTTAAGAGAACGGGTTCCGTTAAGCTTTGGCGGATTAATATTCTTTATTGAGTCGGTTTTTTTAATTTTATTCGGTGGAGAAGGCGTAGTTGCTATTTGGCTAGGCTTTTTAATTATAACTGTGATCGGTACATATGATGACTTTTATGGAATTACCTCAATTAAGGGACTGCGTGGGCATCTCCGGGCATTTTTTCAGGGAAAAGTAACTTCAGGCTTCCTTAAAGCGCTAAGTGGGGGGGTTGTAGCGTTATTAATTAGCTGGTCAATCGGCGGAGGCTTAGGTGAGAAGGCGGCACACTTTTTGCTGATCCTTTTGATGATTAATATGCTAAACTTGTTTGACCTAAGACCCGGTCGGGCAATTAAGGTATTCTTAATTTTCTTTGCCATTCTTGCTTTAACGACTCCTTTTTGGTCGAGCAGCCTTGCTCCGGTGCTTTTGGGAATTATGCTGGTAGTGTATGTTGAGGATATTTCTGCTAAAATAATGTTAGGTGATAGTGGAGCGAATTTGCTCGGATTGCATTTAGGGGTGTGGTATAGCTTGTTTTTGCCTATTTTTTGGCAATGGGCGGCTGTAGCTTTTTTGTTGTTATTGCATATTTATACCGAGAATTACTCCCTTACTTTAGCGATAGAAAAAAATTGGCTGCTAAAAAAAATAGATTTATTAGGACGCAGAGGAACATGAATGAGGATGTGGTAAGATGAACGAGCGTAAAGTGCTAATTGTCGGTGGTGGAAGGGGCGGAAGTGCTTTAATCAAAGCCCTGCAGCGATCGGAGAAATTAAAAATAACAGCCGTTGTTGATAAAAACCGGACCGCTCCTGGAATTTTATTAGCAATAGAGCTGGGCGTTAAGGTGGACTCGGACTTTCGGCAATACTTGGATAATACTATAGATGTAATTTTTGAGGCGACAGGTACTCAAGAGGTTTATCGTCAGTTGTTAGAGCTAAAATCGCAGCATACTACACTTATCCCGGGGAGTATCGCCAATTTAATTATTAGTCTTATTGAGGAAAAGGAAGAGCTCCTAGGTGTGGTAACAAGAAAGAAACAGGAGCTTGATGTTATTTTTGATTCTACGCATGACGCGATGATTGCGATTAATTCCGCAGGAAATATCACGTTATTCAATCATGCGGCGGAAAAATTGTTAAATAGAAAGGCTGCCGATGTGATTGGCACCAATGTAAAGGCGACTATTCCTAATACTAGATTGCCGGAGATCTTAAAGTCCGGTAAGGCTGAGTTAAATCAAAAACAATTATTGGGCAAGGATGTGCGGATTATCACAAACCGCGTTCCTGTTTTTAATCAAAACAGGGAGATTACTGGAGCAGTAGCGGTTTTTCGAGATATTACAGAGCTGCTTCAGCTGTCGGAAGAGATAACTGATCTAAAAGCGATCAGGAGCATGCTTGAGGCAATTATTAATTCGACCGAGGATGCGATTTCCGTTGTTGATGAGCAGGGGAAAGGTTTGTTGATGAACCCGGCTTATACTCGATTAACTGGCTTAAGTCCTGAAGAAGTTATAAACAAACCAGCAGATGTCGATATTTCTGAGGGTGAGAGCATGCATATGCTGGTTCTGAAAACCAGAAAGCCTGTCCGTGGTGTACCAATGAAGGTCGGTCCGAAGAGAAAGGATGTTATTGTTAACGTTGCACCGATCTTAGTTGACGGCAGATTAAAGGGTAGCGTGGGAATTATTCACGATATGTCCGAGATCAAAAAGCTGACCGAGGAGCTGGAGAAGGCGCGGAGGATTATTCGAACATTAGAAGCGAAGTATACTTTTGATGATATTATCGGCAATAGCTCGGAACTGCGTTTGGCGCTGCAATCGGCTCAAAAGGCGGCTTCAACCCCAGCAACAGTCTTGATCAGAGGGGAGTCTGGAACGGGTAAGGAGCTGTTTGCCCATGCCATACATAATGCTAGCAATCGGAAATATAACCAATTTATTAGGGTTAATTGTGCGGCGATTTCCGAATCATTATTGGAAAGTGAACTTTTCGGATACGATGAGGGTGCATTCACGGGAGCTAAAAAAGGTGGTAAAAAGGGTTTTTTTGAAATGGCTGATGGAGGAACTATCTTTCTTGATGAGATTGGTGAATTAACAGTTAACACCCAAGCAAAGCTCTTAAGAGTGTTGCAGGAAAAGGAGATCATTAGAGTTGGCGGAGCTAAACCGCTAAGCATTAATGTGCGGGTTATAGCTGCCACAAATGTTAATCTGGAAAAAGCAATTAAAAACAAGAAATTTCGCGAGGATTTATATTACCGACTAAATGTTCTGCCGATATTTATTCCCTCATTACGAGAGAGAGTCTCTGATCTACCATTATTATCTCGGCATTTAATTAAGAAGCTTAATTTGGAATACGGAAGGAATATTGAGAGTCTTTCTGAAGAGGTGTTGCATATTTTCCTGGAGTATCCGTGGCCGGGAAATGTCCGTGAGTTGGAAAACGTCTTAGGCCGAGCGATAATGAACATGACCTTTAATGAGACGGCTATTCAGTCCGAGCATCTGCCCTCATTAGCAAGAGGGTTGTCGCAACAATTGATTGACCCGGTAAGCAATAATGTCACGGGGAGTGAGGAGTTGCTACCCTTAGCGGTGATGAATGATAAGATGGAGAGAGAATACTTAAAAAGCGTCCTAACAAGAACCGGCGGCAATAAAACTCTAGCTGCTCAACAGTTGGCGATCTCGATCAGGAGCCTCTACTATAAACTAGATAAATATCAACTTAAATAGTAGGGTGTTTGGAGATGTTTCGTGCAAAAAAATGCCTGCAATATTTTGCAATAATGCATTTTCTTGCAGGCTTTTTATTTGTCGACGGTCAATTCTCCTTAACTATTCTTCGAGAATTATACTTTGCTTTTTGAACAGCGATAAAGAAAGCGCTTACAAAATCAAGGGTTTGATAATAGCCGGAACCTCAGTAAATGTTAGAGTCTGTTCGCTACTGACTGCTATCGAGGATTTTCCGGTTTTGGCATGCAATTTGCATTAATAAATATACAGATGTATATTAGTTTTATAACTTGTTTAAAAAGTCGAAGGTGATGTGGTGAATAATTTTCAAGAAATGTTTGAAAGAGTTCTAAGTTCTCCGCCTTTACAAGTTGCTGTTGCCAAGGCAGAGGATTCGGAGGTGCTTTTAGCGGTAAAAGAGGCACTTCGTTTAAACCTAGCAGGTTTTCAATTAATCGGGGATGAGCTAAAAATTAGGCAGCTGGCAGAAGAGATCAGCCTGCCGTTAGATAAGCTGATTATTGTTAATGAATCGTCTGATGAAGCTGCTTGCAGAACTGCTGTTCGTTCAGTTAGTAATGGTAAAGCCCATATTCTCATGAAAGGGCTCGTTCCTACCGCCACAATCCTAAAAGCAGTTTTGGATAAGGAGATTGGTCTTAGAACTGGACGGGTTTTAAGTCATGTAGCGGTCTTTGAGGTTGCCGGATATGAGAGGTTAGTTTTCCTGACTGATGCAGCGATGAATATAGCTCCTGATTTGCAGCAAAAGCAGCAAATAATCCAAAATGCCGTTGATCTTGCCATCTCCTTTGGCATTAATCTCCCGAAGGTGGCTGTCCTTGCCGCATTAGAGAAGGTTAATCCGCAGATGTCGGCAACTGTCGATGCTGCTTTGTTGTCGAAGATGGCAGAAAGAGGACAGATTAATAATGCCATAATAGATGGACCATTAGCATTAGATAATGCCATCTCTATTGAGGCAGCACAACACAAAGGAATATCCGGAGAAGTTGCCGGTCTGGCAGATATCTTGTTGGTTCCGACGATTGAAGTAGGGAACGCCTTATATAAGTCGCTTGTTTACTTTGCTAAAGCTCAGGTTGGTGCAGTAATTACCGGGGCTAAAGCTCCGATTGTTTTGACTTCAAGAGCCGACACTTATGAAACAAAGTTAAATTCGCTGTTTTTAGCGGTTTTATCCGCACAACATAACATCAACAATAATTCAAAACAGGGGGAATTATAATGAAAATTTTTGACTATCTTGAGAAGTATGATTACGAGCAATTAGTTCTGGCACATGACAAGGAATCCGGCCTAAAAGCGATTATTGCAATCCATGATACCACTTTAGGTCCTGCTCTTGGTGGTACAAGGATGTGGACATATGCTTCCGAAGAGGATGCGATTGTTGATGCGTTACGTTTGGCAAGAGGGATGACCTATAAGGCTGCAGCTGCCGGACTTAATCTTGGTGGTGGAAAAACAGTTATAATTGGTGATCCAAAGAAGGATAAAAGTGAAGCTTTATTCCGGGCATTTGGTCGTTATGTCCAAAGTCTAAACGGACGTTATATTACTGCTGAGGATGTAGGTACTACTGTACAGGATATGGATTATATCCATTTAGAAACTGATTTTGTTACTGGAATTTCCCCAGCTTTTGGTTCAAGCGGTAACCCATCTCCGGTGACAGCTTATGGAGTATATCGAGGTATGAAAGCAGCTGCGAAGGTTGCCTTCGGCAGTGACAGTCTGGCTGGCAAAACTGTTGCAGTGCAAGGTGTCGGCAGTGTTTCCTATACATTGATTCAGCATTTGCATGAAGAGGGCGCAAAAATAATTGTTACAGATATTAATCAGGATAATGTCGAGCGGGCAGTTAAGGATTTTGGTGCTGAGGCTGTTGGCGTTAATGAAATATACGGTGTAGATTGCGATATCTTCTCACCAAATGCTTTAGGAGCAATTATTAATGATGAGACGATTCCGCAAATAAAGGCTAAACTGATCGCCGGTGCAGCTAACAATCAGCTTAAAGAAGAACGTCATGGAGACATTCTCCATGAAAAAGGAATAGTTTATGCTCCAGATTATGTAATTAATGCCGGTGGATTAATGAACGTGGCTGATGAGTTAAAGGGCTACAATCGTGATCGGGCAATGAAAGCAGTAGAAACTATTTACGATAATATCTTAAAAGTCTTTGCAATAGTTGAGCGAGACGGAATACCATCATATAAGGCCGCTGATCGGATGGCAGAAGAACGAATCAAGCAGTTGCGCAATGTACGCAGCAATTTTTTAAGAAACGAAAAAAACACTTTATCGAAATAAACTGCTAGATAATAGTGTTTTTAAAATATATAATATGGAAAAAGCACATTGAATGTGCTTTTTCCTCTAATACTATTAGAGACTCGCTAATTGTTACAACGGAAAGAGAACGGAGTGTTTAACTGTGGAACAAATTTATCGCTTATTGGTAATTAACCCAGGTTCGACATCGACAAAAATAGCAATATTTGACAACGAAAAACCAATATTCGAAGAATCAATTGGACATGATACTATGGAACTGAACAAATATTCTAAGGTGATTGACCAGTACGAATTTCGTAAAAATATTATCCTAGAAACTTTGAACATCCAAGGTATCAATTTGACTAAGTTAAATGCTGTCGTTGGTAGAGGTGGATTATTAAAGCCGATCCCTGGAGGCACCTATCGGGTGAATGAGCAAATTATTGAAGATTTAACAGAGGGCAAAAACGGAGAGCATGCTTCGAATTTGGGGGCGTTAATCGCCTATGAAATTGCTGAGCAGCTTAATATTCCTTCATATATTGTTGACCCTGTTGTTGTTGATGAATTGCAACCACTTGCTAGAGTCTCTGGAATCCCTGAGCTAAACCGGAGAAGTATTTTTCATGCCCTAAATCAAAAAGCGGTAGCAAGAAGAATTGCTGCCCAAATGAATTTAGAGTATGAGCAGGCTAATTTTGTGGTTTGTCATATGGGAGGCGGGATAACTATCGGCGCCCATCACCATGGCAAGGTTATCGATGTTAATAACGGTTTAGATGGCGACGGTCCATTTTCTCCGGAAAGAGCCGGAACATTGCCTGTTGGTGAACTTGTTTCGATGTGCTTCCATGGAAGCTGGTCGGAGGGAGAAATTCGTAGAAAAATAGTCGGTCAAGGCGGTCTAGTGGCTTACCTTGACACCAGTAATGCTGTGGAAATTGAAGAGATGATCGCTAATGGAGATGAAAAGGCTAAATTTATTTATGAAGCTATGGCTTATCAAATAGCCAAAGAGATTGGTGCCTATAGTGTAGTATTAAAAGGGAAGCTTGATGCGATTATCTTGACCGGGGGATTAGCCTATGGCAAGTCTTTTATTGCTAAAATAGCTGATGCGGTTAACTGGATTGCCCCGATCATGGTCTATCCTGGACAAAATGAGCTGCAGGCTTTAGCAGAAGGCGGTTTAAGGGTTCTTCGCGGTGAAGAGCAAGAGAAAAATTATTATCAGGAGAACTCTGCGAGTATAACGAATTTAGAAGTGAGAAGCTAACACGACGCAGTAGAAATATATTAATAAGGGAGTCGTCAATAGTGGTTAACGACCCAAGAATAAAAATTATAACTGGGCATTTTGGCAGTGGAAAAACGGAGATTTCTCTCAATCTTAGTTTTTTGGAAAGAGAAAGTCATGATAAAGTGGCAATAAGCGACTTGGATGTGATCAATCCCTACTTTCGCTCTAGGGAGGTAAGCTCGCTATTAGAGGAGAAGGATATCGACTTGATTGCGCCTAAAGGTAAAATGGCTACTGCAGATTTGCCGATAGTTTCCGGTGAAATTTATCGTGTGTTGCACGACTCTCGTTATCGGGTAATTATAGATGTCGGGGGAGATAAAGATGGAGCAACCGCCTTAGGTCAATATTACAATGATTTAAAGAGACTTGACTACCAAATGTATTTTGTAGTTAATGCTAATCGTCCTTATGTAAGTACTGTTGAGGGGATTATTGAAACGGTAAGGCAAATTGAGCAAGTCTCCAGATTACGTACAGCTGCTTTAATTAATAATACTAATCTGGGAGTGGAAACAACCTTAGAAGATATTGAACGAGGCTATCAATTAACGCTAGCCGCCAGCGAGGCTTTGAAGCTGCCGTTTCTTTATACGACTATTGCCAAGCAATTCGAGCTTGAAACGCAAGTGTTTGCTAGTAGCCATCAGGTTGTCTATCTTGAGCGCTTTATGAAGCTGCCTTGGGAGTAGACGATGTAAGAATATTTATTAAAGGAGCACCCTTCGAGCACAACGATCATATTCCAACGAAGGAGTGTTTCGACGTAGCAGGAATATTTAATAAAGGAGTGGAAAAAATTGGAGAAACGTGTTATTTTTAATACGGACTTATGTAAAGGTTGTGGACTCTGTGTCTCTGTTTGTCCAACGGATATTATTTTTTTAGCAGACAACTTAAACGCCAAGGGTTATCGTCCAGCAACCGTGGTTGAACAAGAGAAGTGTATTAGTTGTGCGGCCTGTGGACGGATGTGCCCAGACTACGTAATCACCATATATCGTCCAGAGAAAAAGAAAAAATCAGCGTCTTAAGGGAGGGAGAGAATTTTATGGCAAAGGTTTTAATGAAAGGTAATGAAGTTATTGCAGAAGCAGCTGTTCATGCCGGCTGTAAATATTTGTTCAGCTATCCGATTACTCCGCAAAGTGAGCTGGTTGCCTATATGGCAAAGCGTTTGCCGGAGGTGGGCGGACTTTTCTTGCAGGCGGAAAGTGAAGTTGCCGCGATTAATATGGTATATGGAGCAGCGAGTGCTGGTGTACGGGTAATGACCTCTTCTTCAAGTCCAGGTATCAGCCTTAAGCAGGAAGGGATCTCCTATTTAGTAGGTTCTGAGCTTCCGGCAGTAATAGTTAACGTGATGCGCGGCGGGCCTGGTCTAGGAAGTATTCAACCTGCTCAAGGAGATTACTTTCAAGCTACTAAAGGCGGAGGACATGGAGACTATAACATTCCTGTTTATGCTCCGGCTACCTTGCAGGAAATTGTTGATCTGATGGCAGAAGCTTTTGATGTAGCCGATCGTTATCGCACTCCGGTTTATATTTTGGGTGATGGAATGCTGGGACAAATGATGGAGCCTGTGGAATTTAAGGAGGCAGTTGATTATGAACCGACTCCAAAAGAATGGGCAACAACTGGAACACGCGGTGACGGTGCTCCGAAGGTAGTTAATTCCCTTCGTCTGGATCCGGCTGATTTAGAAGAACATAATAACCATTTACAAGCGAAATATCGACAAATTATGGAAAATGAAGTTAAGTACGAGGAGTATTTAACTGAAGATGCAGAATATATTATTGTAGCTTATGGAACAGTTGCTAGAATTGCTAAAAATGCGATAAAAACCGCCAGAAGCAATGGATATAAAGTCGGGATGATTCGCCCGATAACCTTATGGCCATTCCCACAGAAGCCATTTACAGCTACCAGAGATCAGGTCAAGGCCTACTTAACTGTAGAAATGAGCGCCGGTCAAATGGTCGAAGATGTTCGCCTTGCGGTAAATGGTCGTAAACCAGTAGAGTTTTATGGCCGAACAGGCGGAATGGTGCCAACTCAAGAAGCAATCTATAAAAAAATTGTGGAAATTGCTGGAGGTGATCAATAATGGAATTGGTTTTTGCAAAAACAAAGGGTTTATCTGACAAGGCTTCTCATTATTGTCCCGGCTGTACTCACGGAATCATTCATCGCTTAGTCGCAGAAGTTTTAGAAGAAATGGATGTCTTAGAGGACACAGTTGGGGTTGCTTCGGTTGGCTGCTCTGTGCTTTCTTATGAGTACATTAATTGTGATATGACCCAAGCTGCACACGGACGTGCTCCGGCAGTAGCAACAGGTCTTAAAAGGGTCTTACCAGAAAATCGACTGGTTTTCACATATCAAGGCGATGGGGACTTAGCTTCGATCGGCATGGGAGAAATTGTTCATGCTGCAGCGAGAGGAGAGAATATAACTGTCATTTTTGTGAATAACGCCATCTATGGAATGACTGGTGGGCAAATGGCACCAACCTCCTTAATTGGACAAAAAACAGCAACCTCACCTTTTGGTCGTGATCAACAAATTCAAGGTTCGCCTATCAGGGTATCAGAAATGCTGGCAACACTTGATGGAGCTGCATATATTGAGCGGGTTTCTACTCACGATGTCGCCAATGTTACTAAAGCTAAACGAGCGATTCGCAAGGCCTTTGAAACACAAAAGAATCGTCAGGGCTTTTCAATGGTGGAATTGTTATCAACCTGTTCAACCAACTGGGGCTTAGATCCGGTGGAATCATTGGGTTGGGTTAAGGAAAATATGCTACCGGTATACCCTCTTGGAGTATACAAAGATAGTACAGGAGGTAAATAGGATGCAGCATGAAATAATTATCGCCGGTTTTGGCGGACAAGGTGTTATGTCGATGGGACAGTTAATCGCTTACTCCGGAATGCTCGAAGAAAAGGGAGTTTCTTGGCTTCCTTCGTATGGACCGGAGCAGCGCGGAGGTACTGCTAATGTGTCGGTAATCATCAGTGACGAGGAGGTTGGCTCTCCGGTTATTTCACACCCGACAACTGCAATTGTCTTAAATAAGCCTTCCTTTGATAAGTTCGAGCCTTTGGTGGCTCCCGGAGGAGTACTAATTGTCAATACATCCTTAATAGATCAAAAATCTTCTCGCAAAGATATTACAATAATTGAAGTAGATGCTTCTGAGCTGGCAACAGAAATGGGAGAACCCAAGATCGCCAACACGATTATTTTGGGAGCCTTTTTAGCCAAGTCTCAAGCGGTTAGTCCCGATTCTGTTATTGAATCTTTAAAAAAGGTTCTTCCCGAAAGAAGGCATAATTTAATCCCTATTAACAAGCAGGCCTTAGAAAAGGGAGCAGAATTGGTTGCTATGTAGTTCAATAACGTATTTTGAGCCTACTCATTAAAAGAGTAGGCTTTTCATCTACAGACATCAGGGACAGGTTGCTTGTCTGTTTTTCGTTAGACTCACGGCAGTTGTGTTTGTTTTTGCGGCGCGGGTAGACATCGGGGACAGGTACTTTGTCTGGCGGTTAAAAAGGAAATATGTATCTAGGAGATAAGCTACACTTAGTCATCGGTTAAAAATAGACTCTCAGCCTAATAATATATATAATAAAGTTTAGAATTTTATTATATAGGAAGGAATGATTGCATTTGTCTCAAAATTATGATCTTGTTCTTATAGGCGGTGGTCCTGGAGGGTATGTGGCAGCCATTCGGGCGGCTCAACTAGGATTAAATGTTGCAGTGATTGAGAAGGACCGCCTTGGAGGAACTTGCTTGCAAAGAGGCTGTATCCCCAGCAAATCTCTTTTGCGAAGTGCAGAGATCTACCGCAACTCTAAGGATGGCGAAGAATTTGGCGTAGTGATTAATAATCTGACCTTGGATTTTTCTAAGGTTCAAGCTCGTAAACGGAAGGTTGTTGATCAATTAACTAAAGGAATAGAAGGTTTATTTAAGCAAAACAAGGTTACTTTGATAGAGGGTTATGGGCGGATTGTTCAAGGTGAGGACTCTTCTCTGAAAGCTGTCGAGGTAGAAAAACCTGATGGATCTAAAGAAGTAATTCATGCTAAAAAGCTGATTATTGCTACAGGATCCCGTCCAAAATCCTTACCAAACTTACATATCGACGGAAAATTTGTTATGACCAGTGATGAGGCTTTGGTGATGGAAAATCTACCTCAATCAATGATTATCGTTGGTGGTGGTGTTATTGGCATGGAATGGGCATCATTGCTAAATGATTTTGGTGTCGAGGTTACCGTTGTTGAATTCTTACCGCGTATTTTGCCTCTTGAAGATGAAGAGATTAGTAAGGATATGACTCGGATAATGAAAAAGCGCAAGGTTAAGCTGCATACCGATACTAAGCTTTTACCGGATACAGTAAAAGTTGTTGGTGACCATGTGGAACTTGAGGCACAAAAGGGTGAGAAGGTAATCCAGTTATTAGCTGAAAAGGTTCTAGTATCAGTAGGACGAGGCGCAGTTTCAGATAATCTAGGTTTGGAGAATACTTCAGTAGAACTTGACAGGGGCATTATTAAGGTTAATCAATACTGTCAGACCGCTGATCCGGATATTTATGCTATCGGGGATGTAATTGGCGGCTTACAGCTGGCTCATGTTGCTTCTCATGAGGGCATCGTAGCGGTTGAACATCTTGCCGGAAAAAATCCTCAACCGCTGGACTATTTGACAGTTGGAAAATGCACATTTACTCATCCTGAGGTTGCCAGTGTCGGTTTGACAGAACAAGAGGCAATGGAAAAAGGTTTGGACGTCAAAACTGGCAAGTTCCAATTTAGAGGGATTGGTAAAGCGCTTGTGCATGGCGAAGTTGACGGTTTTGTCAAACTCGTTGTCGATAAAAAGACCGATAAGCTTCTCGGTGCCCATATGATAGGACCGCATGTAACAGACATGATTACCGAGATGGGATTAGCCCAAGTGTTAGAAGCAACTTCTATGAACATTGCGCATACCATTCATCCACATCCAACACTTTCTGAGGCGATAATGGAGGCTGCCCTTGCGGTTGATGGGAAAGCTATTCATGGTTGATAGAGGTTAGAAGGTAGAAAAGTGAGATTGAGCCAAGATAAAATAAAAATAAAGCAAGGGTATTGTCTCAAAGTGAATTAGAGACAGTACCCTGTTTTTGTTACTTGTCAAATTTTCGGTTAGTCAACTTATAAGAGTGTATAAATTATATTCTCTATTTATTTTGCTAAAGAAAATTTAATATCTTAAAGATGTTAATTTCAAAAGCACTACATTTGGGATTCCAGAGGCAATAGCTATTATTAACATTATCGTGCTTCATTATTGGAAGGCTAATAGACTAATAAGTAATAAAGAATAAACTGATATACTCTAATGTAAAAAAACAGTCCACGGTATAAATCCATGGACTGTTTTTGGTGAGATAAGAGGTAAAATAGTCCTCAAGTCTCACCGGTTATTTTATCAAATTTATCAAATATTGTTCTAGATCTTCGGCGGTCATTGCACCGATTGCTCGAGTCTTGATCACGCCATTTTTGTCAATAAAGACATTCATCGGAATCGGTTGTACTCTGTATAACTCACTAATTACATTGTCGCTGTCATAAACAACAGGAAAGGTATATTCTAATTGAGCTATCAGCTGTTCGCCGTCCGTTTTTTTATCCTTAACGTTTACAGTTAGGAAAAGAATATCGTCTTTATATTTAGTATATAGATCCTCAATATGCGGCAGCTCGCCTTTACAATAGCCACACCACGACGCCCAGAAATTGATAAACACCGGTTTGCCTTTTTGCTCGCTAAGACTAGTTAATTCGCCATTTGCTGCAGTAAAAGAGAAGTTAGGGGCGAGGAAGCCTTGATCAGGCTTAACTTCAAGCTCTGATGTACTATTTTGTTGTTGAGCAGCTGTTAATGGATCAGTCCCCTGATTATTTTGTTCTGCAACCAGGACTGCTGTACCGTTTTGTTCCTGTTGATTACTGCATGCATTGGTGAAAAGCAGAATGAAGATTGATAAAGCAAGTAATAGAATCTTAAGTTGTTTATTTGTCATTTATTATTTCTCCCTATTTTATATTCCCCCTACGGCGAAAAACAGCTTAGCTGGAATATGATCGTTGTGCCCGCAGGGTACTCCTATTTTATATTTAAGATCATTTTAGATTAATTATAGCAAATAAATATGATATATTAAAGGATGAAGAAAAAAACCATTAGATTCTAAATATTTTGAGATAAAGGAAAAAAATTATGACAAATAATAGTAAAATTCTTTGGATTATCTTTCTTGTGATAACAGGATGTCTAATTATGGCATGGGTAGATGTTGGTCTTTCACCTAGCTATGCTATTAAATCGATTATTAAACTCTTTTTATTTTTAATATTACCCTTTGGTTACTCTTTGCTTGACAGAGAAAATTCTTTTCGGAAGCTATTTTTCTTTGACCAAAAAAAATTCCCCTTTTCCGTGCTACTAGGAGTAGGGGTCTATATGTTAATTATTGGTGCTTATTTTCTTATTGGTCCTTACTTTGATTTTTCTAATATTACTGTAACTTTACAAAACAATATTGGAGTAAACAAAAATAATTTTGTTTTTGTATCTTTTTATATTAGTGTTATTAATTCATTACTGGAGGAATTTTTCTTTCGTGGTTTTGCTTTTCTAACCTTGAAAAAACTCACCTCTAGAAAGGTTGCCTACCTTTTTAGCGCCGGTGCTTTTTCGATCTATCATATTGCAATTATGACAAGCTGGTTTACACCATTACTGTTTGTCTTCTTAATTACTAGCTTATTTGTAGCAGGTCTGATGTTTAATTGGCTTAATGAAAAAAACGATAACATCTATACTTCTTGGATCGTACATATCTCTGCTAATCTGGCAATCAACACTATTGGTTTTATGTTATTTGGAATAATATAACCTTCCATATCTATCATCTATGCCAGACAATTAACCTGTCCCCGTTTCTTGTATATGCCAGACAATTAACCTGTCCCCGTTTCTTGTACACCAGACAATTAACCTGTCCCCGGTTCTTGTACTTGTATCCCCTTGCCAGACAATTTTCATTTTTTTACAAGTAAAGCTAAGGCCTTCTCCTCCTCTTTGATCCGAACTGTTAAAATTATTGCGTTAAGGATTGGAAATACTACCGCAGTTAGATAAGCGCCAAAAATAAGTGGAATAGTAATCATCTCAACCATTACTACTATATAATTAGGATGCTTTACATACTTATATGGTCCTGACTTAATAGGTATAGAATTAGGTAATATATAGATTCTGGTATTCCAAAACTTTCCCAAGCTAGAAATTACCCAAAGCCTAACTAACTGAGCCGCTATAAAAAGTAAAAAGAAGAACACCCAAAATGAAGAAAGCTGATTAACAATTAGCCCTTCAATTAACAAGCTAAAAATAAAAGCAACGTGTAATGATACAATCAAAGGATAATGACCTTCTCCAAGCTGATATCCTCCTAGCGATTGGAGATATTTAGCATTTTTTTTAGCGATCTTAAGCTCAATTAACCGTTGAATAACAATAAATATTACAAATAAATATAAAAACATCAATCTTACTCCTTCTTTAATAATAAGGCCTCAGAGCTAAAACCTGGTCCAAGCGCTAAGAGAATCCCATTGCCTTTGTTATCACAATTACAAATATCTAGGTTTTCCTTTAAACAAAATAAAACCGTTGGACTTGACATGTTTCCGTATTCATATAGAACTTCTTTAGTTATTTTAAGCTTTTCCGTTGGGATTTCTAAGGCCTCTTGATAGGCTTCAATAACCTTAACCCCGCCAGGGTGTAAAATAAAAAAGTCTAAATCCGCAATTTTTAAGTCGTGTTTAGCTAAAAATTCAACAATATTAGGTTTTAGTTGGTTCTTTATTATAGTCGGAATATCCCTTGAAAAAATTACCTGAAGGCCATCGTTTTTTACATCCCAGCCCATAACATTAAGACTATTTTTCCAGATAGTGCTGAATGAAGATATTATCCTCAGCTCGTTTTTTTGAGGTGTTTTTTTTACTTCATCACCAACAATTATTACTGCCGCCGCGCCATCTCCAAACAAAGAGGTAGCAACAAGATTGCTCTTTGAAAGGTCATTTCTTTGGAAAGCTAGTTCACCAATTTCTAAAGCGATTACTAAAGCAATTTGTTTAGGAAAGGCCTTTGTGTATTCAAACCCTCTCGATAAACCGACTGCTCCACCAGCACAGCCTAATCCCCAGATTGGAGATCTTTTAATATGTTGATTAAAACGTAAATCTGGTTCATTAAATAAAAAAGCATCAATACTAGGTGTGGATATTCCGGTGCTTGAAACAAAGATGATATGATCAATATCCTCGCTTGTAAGGTCAGTATTATTTAGAGCATTATTAATGGCTTTTTTTGATAGTTCAATAGCATTTTTTATGTAAATTGTATTTTTCTCTTCAAAGGAATGATTAATATCAAACCAATCCATTGGTACGCAAAAATGTCTTTTAGCTATCTGTGTATGGTCAAAAATGCTGATTAATCGATTAATATCTTTGAATTTGTCCTTAAATAAGGTATAAGCAAATTTTTTTGCTTCATTTTGTGTTATCTCGTGGGCTGGAACGGCAGTACCTACTGATATTATTCTAGGCATAATAAATCTCCTTACCTTAGATGCATTGTTTTTTAATAATACCCCAATTAAGGCAAACATATACAAAAATATATTACCAATTGTTACCTAGTATTTGATTAAGTATAAAACAAATAATAAATTAGTAAGTTGTAAATATTAACTTATTTTTAATAAAAAATTTAGGGAGGCTACTAAATGCAAAATCAACAACTACAACAAGCACAGCAGGCTGTACAACAGGCTCAACAAACAGTTCAACAGGTTAGTCAGTCAGCTAATCCACAGCAACTACAACAGGCTCAGCAACAATTACAGCAGGCTCAACAACAGGTTCAATCTTTACTAACCAATGCTACAGGTGCAGAACAGCAACAATTACAGCAGGCTCAAAATCAGCTGCAGCAAGCTCAAAATCAATTACAACAAGCTCAATCACAACAACAGCAACAAGCGCAGCAGATTAATAAGTCTGCACAGCAAGTACAGCAAACTACACAGCAAGCTACACAGCAACAAAATCAGTAATAGCCTAGCTTGAAAAAAATAAGCACCTTTTTTATAGGTGCTTATTTTTTATATTGCATTATATTTTGACGTTCTATTTGCCTTAGTCCTTGAATAAAAATTTCATGATAGACGCTAATGGACAAGTATTTTTATTAAAGGGGTGTCTTACTTGAAAGTGTTATTTAAGGTGTTGATAATAATTATTTGCCTGCTAGTAATATTGATTCTGATTCTTAATGAAACAGTAGAGATGCATAAATTTGGCGCGAAGACTGAAGTTGCCAGTAGTGTTGACGATCAAGCGGGAGTTAGTAGGAGTATAAGTCAGCAATCTATGGTAATTGAAGAACAGATAGCGATCGAGAATAGAATATTAGCGGAGGCTAAGGAAGCCAAGAAATCGAAAATAACCAAGATAACGATCAGTGTTGCAGGAGATTTCACGTTAGGTAGAGATGAAGAATATGGTTACGTTAATTCGCTAGATTATGAAGTTGAGCAGTATAATAGTGATTTTCTGCACTTTGTGGAATATATTAAACCACTCTTTGAATCAGACGATTTGACTCTCGTCAATTTAGAAACAACTTTTACAACTGCCATAAAAAAGGCGGATAAAAAATTCCGTTTTAAAGGCGATCCCTCCTATGTTCAGTTCCTCCAAGAAGCAAATGTGGAAGCGGTAAATATCGCCAACAACCATACCTATGACTATTTCGCCAAAGGTTTTGAAGATACTGTAAAAACGTTAGAAGAAGCAAATATCGGGTATTTTGGTTCAGACAGTTATCTAGGTTATGACTATAAGTTTAATAGTGAGATAAATGGAATTAGAATAGGCTTATTAGGCTATAAAGGTTGGGAAGTAAATGACTACATTAAAGAAAAGATTGAAAAAGATATTCAAGAAATGAAACAAAATACTGACCTGCTGATCGTCAGCTTTCATTGGGGAATAGAACAAAATAACTATCCAAATGAGATTCAAATAGAGTTAGGGCACTTTGTTATTGATCAGGGTGCAGATTTGGTCTTTGGCCATCATCCCCACGTTATTCAGGGGATTGAAAAATATCAAGGCAAATATATTGTGTACAGCTTGGGCAACTTTTTATATGGCGGACATAAAAATCCGACAGATAAAGACACTTTTATTTTTCAGCAAACTTTTTATTTTCAAGAAAATGGCCGGTTACTAGCAGCTGAGAAGTTTAATATTATTCCTTTCTCTATATCTTCAGTAAATACTCGTAATGATTATAAGCCTACCCCGTTAGAGGGAGAAGATAAAGATCGACTTCTTGAGAGGATTGCGACCTATTCTTCGGTTTTTGAGAATTCGGCAATAATTGAGAAGTAAATATCTTCGTGAAGAGAGAAAAGAAGGAGCTACTGCTTTGCGAACCAATCCGGTTCGTTTGACAGTAGCTCCTTACTTTTTATGAGAAGATTAGGGATGAGCTAGTAATGGTTAAAGCTAGTTTACTCGTGAACAGGCTTTAATTGTTCACTGTGAAACAAGTTGGAGTAGGCGTAGCTTCCATGTTCGGAAATATCTAAGCCGTTCTTTTCTTCAAGTTCACTTACTCGTAAGCCGAAGACTTTCTCGATTACCTTAAAGGCAATTAAGCTGGTTGCCACTGTGTAAACAAAGACCGCGGCAACTCCGATTATTTGAATTGTTAACAATTCAGCTCCCCCGCCATAGAACAGCCCGCCATCGGTTGCGAAAAGACCTACTGCCACTGTGCCTAGTGCGCCACCGACGCCATGTACGGTAATTGCTCCTACAGGATCGTCGATTTTTATCCGATCAAAGAACTCAATAGCATAAACCAGTACTACTCCGGAGATGGCTCCGACAATAATTGCTCCTAACGGTGACAAGACTGCGGCGCCTGCTGTAATACTAACTAAGCCGATTAAGGCTCCGTTCAAGGTTAAGCTGACATCAGGTTTTTTATATTTAATCGACGTAACAAATAATGTTGAAACCACTCCTGCAGCAGCTCCGAGAAGAGTAATCGTGAATACATTGCCGATCAAGCTGGGATCTTCTGCTGATAAGGCACTTCCTGTATTAAAGCCGAACCAACCGAACCAGAGAATGATTACGCCTAAAGCTCCTAGAGGAATGTTATGTCCGGGTATTGCCTTAGGCTTGCCGTCAACAAATTTTCCTATGCGTGGGCCTAAAAGGAATGCACCGACTAAAGCTGCCCAGCCGCCTACTGAGTGAACTACTGTTGAACCAGCAAAGTCTACGAAGCCCCGGCTGACTAACCAGCCTCCACCCCAAATCCAATGCCCAACAATCGGATAGATAACTATTAATAGAAAGACCGTAAAAATAGCGAATGCTGAGAACTTAATCCTTTCAGCTACGGCTCCGGATACGATAGTAGCACCCGTTGCTGCGAAAACAGCTTGGAAAGCAAAGAAAGCAGAAAGCGGAATAGTTAACCCCATATCAATATCTTTCAGTAAGAATCCCGAAAAGCCGACGAGACCAGCTATGTCGCTGCCGAAAGTTAGTGCAAATCCAACAAAGTAAAAAAGAATCGGTCCTAAGGAAATTGCCAACATATTTTTCATTGTAATATTCAAAGCGTTTTTCTCGCGGTTAAAACCAACCTCGACTAAAACGAATCCGGCATGCATCAGTAAGACTAAAGCAGTAGAAATCAAAACCAACACAGTATCAACAGATAAAAACATTATTATTCCTCCTTATTAATTTATTCCCACTTCGCCGAAATACTCCTTTGTTGGAATATGATCGTTGTGCCCGTAGGGTGCTTCTTTAAGAACCACGATTTCTCCTAAATGGCCTCCTTATCTGTTTCTGAGGTTCTGATTCGATAAACCTCATTGATTGTGGAGACAAATATCTTACCGTCGCCAACCTCGCCTGTTCTGGCTGTCTTGATAATTTCGGCTATAACCTGTTCTTTCATTTCATCAGTAACAACAACTTCTACTTTGACCTTTGGCAGTAAATCTACGGTAAATGGCTGACCCCGATACACCAATGCTTCGGCAGGTTGTTTGCCTATTCCCTCAACCTCAGTTACTGTCATTCCTTTAACACCGACTAAGCTTAAAGCTTTTTTTACATCATCGAGTTTCTCTGGGCGGATAATCGATTCGATTTTTTTCATTTATATTTTCCCCCTCTTTCTATAGATTTCTTAAGTTGATAATAAATGATGTCACTTTTAATATCAAACCATGTTAGAAATACTTACATTGACCTTTTCTCAAAAAAACTACCGAATAAAGCGTTTTCACTGCGTTTTTCATAAAATATAATTTTTTTTAAGTATTTTGTTGTCCTTCCACCTTATTTTAATTCGAAATGATGTTAGATTTTCTGACATTCAACCTCGCTGTTTGCATTTCGAGATCCAATTATTGTTGAAAGAATTCATTATAGTCAGGATATTTTCGGTGATTAAGTAGACTAAAAATAATTAATATAGCTAATTCTCAGAATTTTTTTGATATAATATAATGGAAGTTATCTTAGGGTAGGGAAATTAGAAAGATGGGAGTGTTTTTTTGATGAAGCATCAAGAGCAAAGTGAGAAATGGCAGCAAAAAGTGCAGGATATGCTGAGGAATTATCCCGAAAGAAAAAAGAATTTTACTACTAGCTCAAAAATTTCGGTTAAGAGGCTTTATCTACCAAAGGAGATTGATGAAAAATATCTTGATAAATTGAATTTTCCCGGGGAATATCCCTTTACACGCGGGATTCAGCCGACAATGTATCGAGGTAAATTCTGGTCGATGCGGCAATATGCCGGTTTTTCCTCGGCGGAGGAATCGAATAAAAGATATAGATATCTGTTGGAGCAGGGGCAGACCGGGTTAAGTGTGGCCTTTGATTTGCCAACACAAATCGGCTATGATTCTGATGACCCTCATGCTAAGGGGGAAGTTGGCAAAGTTGGGGTAGCGATAGATTCCCTTAAGGATATGGAAATCCTCTTTAAGGATATTCCCTTAGATAAGGTAAGCACTTCAATGACGATAAATGCTCCAGCTGCTATCTTGCTGGCGATGTATGTAGCTGTTGCTGAAATGCAAGGCGTGGCTAAAGAACAATTAACAGGTACTATTCAGAATGATATCCTCAAAGAATATATCGCAAGGGGGACATATATCTTTCCACCAAAACCTTCTATGAGAATTATTACGGATATTTTTGCCTATTGTGCAAAGGAACTGCCTAAGTGGAATACAATTAGCATTAGTGGCTATCATATTCGTGAAGCTGGAGCTACCGCAGCTCAGGAACTGGCTTTTACTCTGGCCAATGCAATTGCTTATGTGGAGAGCGCTCTGGCAACTGGGCAGGAAATAGATGATTTTGCACCAAGACTGGCCTTTTTCTTCAACGCTCATAATAATTTTTTTGAAGAGATTGCCAAATTTCGAGCAGCACGAAGAATTTGGGCTGGGATTATGAAGGAACGCTTTCATGCTAAAAATCCAAAGTCTCTACAACTGCGTTTTCATACTCAGACAGCAGGATCAACTTTAACAGCTCAACAACCAGATAACAATGTTATTCGTGTTACATTACAGGCTCTAGCTGCCGTATTAGGGGGGACACAAAGCCTGCATACCAATTCTCGCGATGAGGCGCTTGCTTTGCCAACCGAGGATTCTGCCAGAATCGCTTTAAGAACTCAGCAAATTATTGCTCATGAGTCGGGGGTTGCAGATACCATTGATCCTTTGGGTGGTTCCTATTATGTTGAGGCGTTAACTGAGGCTATGGAAGAAGAGGTTAGTGCTTATCTATCAAGAATTGCTGAGCTTGGTGGTGCGGTTGCTGCGATAGAACAGGGCTTTCTCCAACGGGAGATTCAAAAATCGGCTTATGAATACCAAAGGGAAGTGGAAAATAATCTACAAACGGTTATCGGTGTAAACGCTTTCGTAATCACCGACGAGAAAAAGGCGGAGATTCATCGGGTCGATAAAACAGTTGCTAAGCTGCAAGAAGAGAAGCTGCGAGCTCTTAAGCAGGAAAGAGACAATCAAAGAGTTGCGGAAACCTTGCAAGCATTAAGGTCTGCTGCTCAGACAGCTGAAAACCTAATGCCGGTTATTCTCGATGCAGTAAAGGCTTATGCCACATTAGGAGAAATCTCCAATGTTTTAAGAGCGGTTTTTGGGGAATATCAAGCTAATTAACTTTTATTTTAGCATTGCTGAAGGAGTTCAATCATATCAAGAAAGATTTCGGTATTTACAGGAGGCATATATGGAGAAAAAAATAAGAGTTTTAATCGCCAAGCCTGGTTTAGATGGGCATGATCGAGGAGCCTTGGTAATTGCCCAAGGACTTCGTGATGAAGGAATGGAGGTTATTTATTCAGGATTAAGACAAACTCCTGAACAAATAGTTGCGGCAGCGATTCAAGAGGATGTAGATTGTATTGGAATGTCAATTCTCTCTGGTGCCCATAATGAGTTGTTTCCGGAGGTAACAAGACTTTTAAAAGAAAATTCTGCCGAAGATATTTTGGTTATCGGCGGGGGGATTATCCCAGAGGAGGACATCTCTTTTTTACAAGAACAGGGAATTGAAGGAATCTTTAATCCGGGAACAGCTATAAGTCAGATTGCTGGTTTCATAAGGGAAAAAATTCAGCACAAGGATATAAAAAAAAACTTAACTAAAATCCAAAAAGTTGATCATATTGGAATCGCGGTACACAGCTTAAATGAGGCAATTCCTTTTTTTCAGTCGGTATTGGGTTTAGAATTGTTAAAAATAGAACGTGTTGAGGAAGAGGGAGTACAAATAGCTTTTTTTCAGGTTGGTGAAGTGAAGCTGGAACTGCTAGAGCCAATTAGTGAAAACAGTCCAATCCGGAAACATTTGGAGAAGCGTGGAGAGGGAATTCATCATCTAGCTTTTCAAGTAGAAGACATTATGGGGATTTTTGCAAAGATGAAGGAGCACAACATCCCTTTACTACAAGAGCAACCACGCATTGGGGCGGATAATCAGCAGGTGGGATTTGTCAGCCCTAAGGCAACTCATAAAACACTAATCGAATTTTGTCAGGATAAAACAGTACGTTTGTTCTGAGGCGGAAAATAATCATAATAAAGGGTGGAGTCAGTGTTAGATAAATTAGAGGAGCTTAAAGTAAGGCGAAGAAAAGTAGAATTAGGTGGAGGAAGTAAGCGGATTGAAGCACAGCATGCCAAAGGAAAGCTTACAGCAAGGGAGCGAATAAGCTTGTTATTGGATGAAGGCTCATTTGTCGAGCTTAATCCTTTTATTGAGCATCGAGGGACTCATCTGGGGATGGAGGATTTAGAAGCACCAGGTGAGGGTGTCGTAACCGGCTATGGCAAGATACTTGGACGGGGTGTCTACGTCTTCGCTCAGGATTTTACGGTTTTTGGAGGTGCCTTAGGTGAAATGCACGCTAAAAAAGTGGCTAATATAATGGATTTAGCCGCAAAAAATGGTTGTCCAATAATCGGGGTTAACGATTCTGGCGGTGCACGAATTCAAGAGGGTGTGGTCTCACTTGACGGGTATGGTCAGATCTTTTATCGCAATTCAATATATTCCGGAGTTGTTCCTCAGATTTCCTTAATAATGGGTCCAAGTGCCGGAGGGGCGGTCTATTCACCAGCGATAACCGACTTTGTATTTATGGTAGAAAAAACCAGCCAGATGTTTATTACTGGACCCAAGGTGATTGAAGCAGTAACTGGAGAGATGATTTCTTCTGAGGAGCTTGGTGGTGCCAAGGTCCATTCTACGGTAAGTGGTAATGCGCATTTTACTGCGCCTTCGGAACCGGAAGCATTAGAACAGGTTCGGCGTTTAATCAGCTTTTTGCCACAAAATAATCAGGAGAAGCCTCCGAAGGTCGCTTTCCAAGAAGACGATGGGTTATGCGAAGCGCTTCTTGATGAAATCCCCTTTGAAGGGACAAAAGTTTATGATGTTCGTAAGTTAATCCATTATGTCGTCGATAGTGGCGATTTTATGGAGGTGCATGCCGGTTTTGCTAAGAATATTGTAGTCGGCTTTGCTAGAATAGCTGGAGGGAGTATTGGGATTATTGCCAACCAACCGAAGGTTATGGCAGGAGGCTTAGATATTGATTCCTCAGACAAAACAGCGCGCTTTATCCGTTTCTGTGATTCTTTTAATATTCCGCTGATCACTTTCGAGGATGTTACCGGCTTTTTCCCCGGAGTTAATCAGGAGCATCGAGGAATCATTCGTCATGGTGCGAAGATTCTCTACGCTTATTCCGAGGCAACGGTTCCAAAAATCACGGTAATTACTAGAAAGGCCTATGGTGGAGCTTATGTAGCTCTGAACAGCAAGTCGATTGGTGCGGATCTGGTTTTTGCCTGGCCTAATGCGGAGATAGCTGTGATGGGACCTGAAGGTGCGGCAAATATTATTTATAGTAAGGAAATCAATGAAAGCAACAATCCGGCCGAAACACGTTCGCAAAAAATTAACGAGTACCGGGAACGCTTTGCCAATCCTTATGTAGCTGCGGCAATGGGGATGGTTGACGATGTTATTGATCCCAGAGAAACAAGAAAAAAGCTAATGCAGTCCTTAGAAATGCTGAAGAATAAACAGGAGACTCGCCCGTTTAAAAAGCATGGGAACATTCCATTATAAAAATCGCCCGATATATCTAAATAAAACGGACGATATTCGTCAACATTTAGCGCGTAATAATTGTATAGAATCGTCTGCAGTGATATAATATCATTGGAGGTGGTTAGATGAAACCAGTCAATTATCAAGAAGGTGTTGTGATAACCGCAACAGAGCTGAAACAAAATTTGGGTAAATACTTAGATTATGTTGAAGAGCAAAATGATGTAGTCATCACGAAAAATGGTAGTAAGATTGCTCGGTTAACTCCTTATGTTACAGATATTGAACAATATTTTGTCATAAGAGAAAATGCCTTAGACTACCAATATGGCGGTAAGAAGGTTTCTTATGAAGAGTTTATGGAGATTTATGAAAAAAGCACCCTCAGAATGGAACTAATTAATAGTGAAATATATCTATTGTCCTCACCTAATATTGGTCATCAGGAGCTACTTGGTAGACTGCACCTTTTGTTCAACGATTATTTCAAAGATAAAAAATGCAGAGTCTTTTTAGCTCCTTTCGATGTTACCTTAAGAAAAAAAGAGATTAACGAACCAGATGTTGTACAGCCTGATATCCTAGTCGCCTGTGATCTGGAGAATAATGTTACAGAAAAAAATAAATACATGGGCACGCCAACTCTTGTGTTAGAAATATTATCTAATAGCACAAGAAATAAGGATATGATTGACAAATTAAATTCTTATAGTTTGTCTGGAGTGAAGGAATACTGGATTATCGACCCGAGACGAGAGCAGGTTATAATGTACAGCTTTGATAGCTATGAGATTGACATGCTTAAAGCCTCCGAAAAAGGAGATCTTGCTCAATCCGTTGTATTTAATGGATTGACTATAGATGTTCAAGACTTATTCACTGGATTAATCTGAATTAAGTGATTTTTCAATTCAATTTGGAATATTGGATTGGACTTTAAACTAAATAATAAGTTAATATTAAACTACGATAATCTTCAGGCTAACTAGATGTATGCTTTGAAGGTTATTTTTGTTGGTTATTGAGTAAAGATGGAACTATTGAGAAGTTATGAATTTCTGAGAATGGAATACGAAGTTGCATCAGATGTATAGAAATAATATATAATTCAAATAAATGTTGCAATTTTTGAATACAGTATTTGTTAAGAAACTCGAATTCGATCTTTCAAATCATTTTAGTTTGAAGCTATGATGAATGTGTGAATAAGTGGAGGTGAAATAGAATTGATTTTATTTGCCTTAGAATTGATTTGTATTGGAATTTTATATTTTATTAGTAGAAATAAGCTTATTTTTTCACGCTGTGATTTATCTCAGGACATCAGATTATTGCTAAGTATGCTATCCGGTGTAATAGTTTTTTCATTAAATGTTTTTGATATAAATGTAAGCACAAAATTTGCTAAGAAGAATAGTTTATTTCGTGTATCGAATCATTATGAGTTATCAGCGGATGTAAGGATCCATTTATTTAAATTCTTTACTATTTATAAGGTGTTACAAAAAATACAGAATTTATTCGATGTTATTTCCTTCGGCAATTTTAATCCAATTTCAATTAAACTAAAACGGAGGAATAATAATGATTTTAGAAGAAAAGAAGTATCAATTATCTGTTAAGCTTGGTTTCTGGTCGGCTGTTCTTTGCATAATTGCATTTGCTACTTGGATAGTATCGTTCATTGCAATAGTCACAATTAATCCAATGTTTACTTGGACAAATCTCACTGATTTTTTAAGTTACGTTAAGGAATACAATCAGTTTTTTAAACACCTCGCAGAATCTGCAATGATTCTATTTGGATTATCTTTTGTTATATTACTTAGCAGCATAGAAAATTGCATTGTAGATCATAAAAAAATATTAGCGAAAATTAGTGTTTATTTTGGGATTATCTTTACTACCTTAATAAGTCTGAACTATTTTGTTCAACTTACAACAGTTAGAATCAATATTATGAACGGAAAAATTAACGGACTTGAGCAATTTATTCAAAGTAACCCTACTTCTGGTTTTGCAGCAATAAACATGCTGGGTTGGTCGTTATTTTTTGGGGTATCTTCACTATTTATTGCACCAGTGTTTTCTGATGGCAGGCTAGAAAAATTAATTAAATATTCATTTTTTGCAAATGGGATTATTTGTATTATAGGGGGTATTAGTTACGCTTTTAACATTGTAATAATTATTTTTTTAAGCATGAATCTAGGGATGGGAGCATCGGTCTTAATTACAATCATTTCCTTAGCAATTTGGTTTAAAGGCAAAATAAAAAAAGTTACTTCATAATAACTGCTATTTGATATAACCCTGCATTCCTATAAGGGCACGCGGGTAGTGTTTCTTACGGACGTGCGCCCACATCCCGCGACCCAAGACTAGCAGGACCAAACCTGACCGAACCTGAGCTAAGAGTTAGCGAGGGTTCGGCTGCCTTTAAATATAGGATGGAATTCGATGAGAGGAACTCATAGAAGTACTGAGATTGAGGGTTTCATATTTAGGAATTCCTAAAGAGAATAGACGCTTAAACTGTTTTATTAATTAAAAGGGGGAATATAGTATGCCATTAGTTAAAGTAGAAATTTTCACTGGGAAATCAAAGGAGTATAAGAAAAAATTACTCGACTCCATACACTCTGCATTAGTTGAGTCGTTTAAGATTCCTGACAATGATAGAATACAAAGATTATATGAGTTAGACCCAGATAATTTTGAAACAGTTCAAGGGAAATCAGATAAGTATACTCTTATTGAAATAACTGTATTTAAAGGAAGAAGTATAGAGGCAAAACGCATATTGTATTCAAGGATTGTAAAAAACCTAAATGAGTCTCTTGAAATAGCTGGTTCTGATGTTTTAATAGTAATCAATGAACCACCACTTGAAAACTGGGGAATTCGGGGAGGAAAAGCAGCAATAGATATTGATTTAGGTTTTAAAATTGATGTATAAATATGCAGTATGTCTTAAGCCATAAAATAAATATAATTATTCATGGGTTTGATTACTTGGATCGTGATGCATTACAACAATTGTCTAATTTTTTTCATACGCAAAATGATATTGCATTACAGGAATGGAATCACGACAAAGACTATGTTCATATTTTGTTCAAAGCGCAGCCAAACAGCGAATTGTCCAAATTCATCAATGCCTATAAGAGTAGT
>Ga0209346_1000342_pt1 | contig 47020 bp, 50 predicted proteins | sample AutmiccommunBRH9_FD_187381 | JGI IMG/M metagenome (GOLD analysis project Ga0209346, IMG submission 187381) | Deep subsurface microbial communities from Mt. Terri, Switzerland - Autotrophic microbial communities BRH/9 (SPAdes) (version 2) | ecosystem: Environmental > Aquatic > Deep subsurface >...
GCGCCGGCGTCGCCCGCGGTCTCTTCTCCAACGAGGCGGGCCAGGGCTCGACCCCGATCGCCCACGCCGTCGCCCAGACCAACGACCCCGCCGCGCAGGGCCGCTTCGCGATGATGGGCACGTTCATCGACACCGTGGTGATCTGCACGATGACCGCGCTGGTCATGCTGACCGTGGCCGGCGACTTCACCTATACCGATGCCAATGGCGTCAAGCAGGCGGTCGAACATGCCTGGCAGTCGGACCTGAACGGCTTTGCCATGACCTCCGGCGCCTATGCCGCGGCCTTTCCCTTCCCGGTTCTGGGCATCCCGATCGGCACCCTGATCGCATCGGTGGCGCTGATCCTGTTCGTGTTCACCACCTTGCTGACGTGGAGCTATTATGGCGAACGGGCGATCACCTATCTCTACGACCTGCTCCCCGGCTCGAACCTGACCGGGGAAAACCGGCTCCATCTGACCTGGCGGGTCCTGTGGTGCCTGGTGATCTTCGTCGGCTCCTTCGCTCCGCTCGAGCTGATCTGGCGTCTCGGCGATATCTCCAACGCCGCCATGACGCTGCCGAACATCATCGGCCTGCTGGCCCTGTCCGGGGTAGTCTTCGCGCTGGCGAAAGGCAATCGCGCCGCCGGCACCGACCATGGCCGCGAGACACCGAAGGAACTGCTCGAAGAAGTCACCGGCGCACCGGGCCACTAAATGATTGATTTTTTTGAACCTCAGGCGCCGTTTGAACCTCAGGCGCCGGGCGCAGGCATCCGCCTGCTTGGCTTCCTCGCAAAAGCTCGGGCGCGCGGTCGCGCTTGCCTCGCTTCGCTCGGTTTGCTGGAGATTTTTCCGAGCAAAGCGAGGCAAGGCCGACTGGCCGCCGCGCCTTATTGGCGCGATAGCCAAGGGCGCGGATGCGCCCGCCCGGCGACTGAGGTTTAAAAAATATGCTCAAACGTCTCTATATCTGGATGCTCGACAAGGCCGGCCATCCCCAGGCCAGCAAATGGCTCGCCGGGATCAGTTTCGCCGAATCCAGTTTCTTCCCGATTCCGCCGGATGTGATGCTCGCTCCCATGTGCCTCGCAAAACCAGAGAAGTCCTACTGGTACGCCCTGATCTGCACCATCGCCTCGGTGCTCGGTGCGCTGCTCGGCTATGCCATCGGCTATTTCGTCTTCGAGACGGTCGGCATGCCGATCCTCGAATTTTACGGGGTGACCGACAAGTTCGATGTCTTCGCCCAGAATTTCAACGAACAGGGCTGGATCGTGGTCTTTCTCGCCGGCTTCACGCCGCTGCCGTTCAAGGTGATCACCATCGCCGCCGGCAGCACCGCCATGCCGCTGCATATCCTGGTCGGCGCGGCGATCCTCTCGCGGGCGGCGCGCTTCTTTCTGGTCGCCGTTCTGCTGCGCTATTTCGGGCCACCGATGAAACTCTGGATCGACCGGAATTTCGCGCTCGCCACCACCGCCGTCGGTATCCTGTTCGTCGGCGGTTTTGCCGCGGTCAGCTGGCTGCTATGACAAGCAACAATTGCTATCAGCGCGGCAGCTATTTTTAAGTGGCCCAGCCGCTGCGCATTTTCTAAGGGCGAATCATGAGCACCAGACAGGCTTCCGACAGCAACGATCCCGTGATCGAGAATATCGCCCAGCTGGTCGAGCCGATGGCCGGCGGCGAAAAGCCGAAGGACCGCTGGCGGATCGGTACCGAGCACGAGAAGTTCGTCTACAGCACCACCGACCATCACGCCCCCAGCTATGACGAACCCGGCGGTATCAGGGACCTGCTGCTCTCGATGCGCGAATTCGGCTGGCAGCCGGTGGAGGAGGGCGGCAAGGTCATCGCCATGTCCGGCCCCGACGGCGCGATCAGCCTCGAGCCAGCCGGCCAGCTCGAACTGTCCGGTGCGCCGCTGGAAAATCTGCACGAAACCTGCAACGAAACCGGCCGCCATCTGCAGCAGGTCAAGGCGATCGGCGCAAAGACCGGCACCGGCTTCCTCGGCATGGGCATGTGGCCGGACAAGACCCGCGCCGAACTGCCGATCATGCCCAAGGGCCGCTACAAGATCATGCTCGACCATATGCCCCGGGTCGGCAATCTCGGGCTCGACATGATGCTGCGCACCTGCACCATCCAGGTCAATCTCGACTATGCCAGCGAAACCGACATGGCGCAGAAATTCCGCGTCGGCCTGGCGCTGCAACCCTTGGCCACCGCCCTGTTCGCCAATTCGCCCTTCACCGAAGGCAAGCCCAACGACTATCAGAGCTACCGCAGCCATATCTGGTCCGACACCGATCCCCACCGCACCGGCATGCTGCCCTTCGTGTTCGAGGACGGCTTCGGCTACGAACGCTACGCCGAATATATGCTCGACGTGCCGATGTATTTCGTCTTCCGCGACGGCCAGTATATCGACGCCGCCGGCCTCAGCTTCCGCGATTTCCTCAAGGGCAATCTCTCGGTGCTGCCGGGCGAGAAGCCGACCATGTCGGACTGGACCGACCATCTCTCCACCGCCTTCCCGGAGGTGCGCCTGAAAAGCTTCCTCGAGATGCGCGGCGCCGACGGCGGTCCGTGGAACCGGATCTGCGCCCTGCCCGCCTTCTGGGTCGGCCTGCTCTACGACCAGACCGCGCTCGATGCCGCCTGGGACCGGGTCAAGCACTGGACGATGGAAGAGCGCGAGGCGCTGCGCAACGGCGTCCCCAAACATGGGCTCGACACACCGCTGCCGCGCGGCGGCAAGCTCAACGATCTGGCCAAGGAAATCCTCGACATATCCTCCGCCGGCCTCACCGCCCGCAATCGCCTCAACACCAGCGGCGACAATGAAACCGGCTTTCTCGACCCGCTCCGCGAAGTCGTCGCCAAGGGCAAGTCCCCGGCCGCCCAGCTACTCGACCGCTACCACGGCGAATGGAACGGCGACGTCAGCCGCATCTACGAAGAAATGAGTTTCTGAGTACCAAACCGCTGCGGCACAAAGCTCTGCGCTCCGCACTTGATGCGGAGCCCTGGCGGCACTCCCGATCTCTGCAATGCAGAGGCAAAACCGCTCGGGCGATTGTGCTCCGCGCCTGACGCGGAGCCCTGAGAGGCAAGAGCACCCGTTGTGGCGCAGAGCTCCGCGTCAGGCGCGGAGCAAATCCCTCTTCTCCGCCCTAAAAATCGAACGCCTGCTGTTCCACCTCACCCGGTTCCTGCTCATCCGCTTCCTCCGCCCCTTCCAGATTGCCAAGCGTCAGCCCCAGCAACCGCACCCCGTTCTCAACCGGCATGATGCTCGCGAGTAGGTCCCGGCCAATCCCGGCAAACTCGGTCTTGTCCGCGACATAATGATCCACCGAATATGACCGGGTCACCTGCCGGAAATCGGCATATTTGGCCTTCAGCGTCACCGTCCGCCCGCGCGCCTCGCATTTCTCGATACTGGTCCAGACGATGTCGATGATAGTCTCCAGCGCATCCTGCAGGTCGCTGTCGCTGACCAGATCGTCGCCATAGGTCCGCTCGCCGCCGACCGACTTGCGGATGCGATTGGACCGCACCTCGCGATGATCGACACCGCGCGAGGCCCGGAAAAGATAACCCGCAGACTTGCCGAAATGCTGCCGCAGATAGTCCTCCGACCGCGCCCGCAGATCGGCGCCGGTGTGGATATCCAGCTTCGCCATCCGTTCCGCGGTCTTCGGGCCGACGCCAAAGAACCGCCGCACCGGCAACCCTGCCACGAAATCCGCGCCCTGGTGCGGCTTGATCACGCAGATCCCGTCGGGCTTGTTCTGGTCCGAGGCGATCTTGGCAAGAAACTTGTTATAGCTGACCCCGGCGCTGGCGGTGAGACGGGTCTGCTTCCTGATCTCGGCGCGGATCATCTCGGCGATCCGGGTCGCGTTGCCGATGCCCATCTTGTCCTGCGTCACGTCGATATAGGCTTCATCGAGCGACAAAGGCTCGACCAGGTCGCTATGCATCCGGAAAATCGCCCGGATCTGCTGCGACACCTCGCGATAAACCTCGAAGCGGTGCTTGACGAAGATCAGCTCCGGGCAGCGCCGCTTGGCGGTCACCGACGGCATCGCCGATCGCACGCCGAACTTCCGCGCTTCATAGGATGCCGCAGCCACTACGCCGCGCTTGGATGATCCGCCCACCGCCACCGGCTTGCCGCGCAATTCGGGAAAGTCCCGCTGCTCGACACTGGCGAAAAAGGCATCCATGTCGATATGGATGATCTTGCGCTGGAGAAGATCGGGCATGGAATCGGACATGGCATCAATCTAGCGCCTGTTTCGCGGCTTGGGGAGCAACTACTTGGCCCGGTCGGCGATTTGCGATGTGTGTCGATCGGCCTCCTTTCCGGATCGATGCGGTTGGCACTGACAACAGGCTCATCCCAGCCCAGGCTGTTGGAAAATCGCCTCGGGCTCGTCATTTAACCTATAGCCACAAACGCTCGGGCTTGCCATAGCCCGCCGGTGCCAAGCAAAGCTCTCTCCTTCCCGATAGGTCGCACCGAACTGGTCATCATGATGGCCAGCCTGATGTCGCTCAACGCGCTGGCGATCGACATCATGCTGCCGGCGCTGGGGTTGATCTCCGAGGATTTTGCGTTGCAGGCGGTCAACGACCGCCAGTGGACCATCACCTCCTATATCTACGGCATGGCGATCGGCTCGATCCTGTACGGCTCGCTGGCCGACCGCTTCGGGCGCCGGCCGGTGCTGCTGGTAACGATCGGCATATATACCGGCTTCGGCATAATTTGCGCCCTGGCCTGGGATTATGAGCTGCTGCTGATCGCCCGCTTCATTCAGGGACTCGCCGCCTCGGCCATGGGGGTGCTGGCGAACAGCATCATCCGCGATCGCTATGATGGCGATGCGATGGCGCGCGCGATGTCGACGATCATGATGATATTCATGATCGTTCCGATCACCGCGCCCCTGCTCGGCCAGCTGGTGCTTCTCGTTGCACCGTGGAAGGCGATATTCCTGGTGCTCTCCGCCGCCGGGCTCGCCTCCTTCCTCTGGGTCATCATGCGGCTTCCCGAAACGCTCCACCCGGACAACAAGACCGCGATAAAATTCAAGTCCGTGACCGCGGCCTGGTACGGCGTCATTTTCCACCGCAACAGCTTTGGCCATGTCATTGCCAGCGGCCTGATGATGGCCCCGCTGTTCGCCTATATCGCCTCGGCCCAGCAGATATTTTTCGACATTTTCGGTGCCGCCGACATTTTCGTCTATATTTTCGCGCTGAACGCCGGCGCGATGTCGGCTGCCAGTTTCACCAATTCCCGCATCGTCATGCGCTTTGGCGCACGGCGGGTATCGCAAATCGCGCTGATTTTCTTCATCCTGGTGTCGATGGTCCACTTCGGCCTCGCCGAAGCGGGCTGGATCAATATATGGTCCTTCACCGCCGTATTGGTCCCGTCCATGGGCATGGTCGGCTTCACCGGCGCCAATTTCAGTTCGATCGCGATGCAGCCGTTCGGCAAGACCGCCGGCGTCGCTTCCTCCTTCCAGAATTTTGCCCGATCGGGGATTTCCGCGATGATCGGCGCCGCCATCGGCCTGCAGTTTGACGGTACGGTCCTCCCCCTTGCGACCGGCTTTCTGGTCTGCGGCATCGCAGCACTGGTCTTGATTTTCTGGGCGGAAAAGGGAAAATTGTTCCGCCGCGTTCAGACTGGCGCAAGCGCCAGCGATCTATTGCCGCGGGTGTAGAACAGACAGGACAAGGACGAGCGCATGACATTATCGATCCCGATGAAGATGGCCCTCGGCCTGATCCCGGCAGCGATGGCCGCGGCGACACCCGCGCTGGCTGCGGATTCGATCCAGGGCGACTGGGTCACCGAGGAACGCGACGCGATCATCAGGATTTCCCAGTGCGGCAAGACCGTTTGCGGCCGCATTCACAAATATCTCGTCACCCCGCCCAACGGAGTCGGTCAGAAGGACGTCCACAATCCCGACAGGAGCCTGCGCAACCGCACGCTGCTGGGCATGGCGATCCTGACGGGGTTCAGGCCGGATGATGATATCTGGCGCGGCAAGGTCTATGATCCGAAAAGCGGCAAGACCTATCGCTCGGAAGTGAGCCTGCAATCGGCGAACCGGCTGAAGATGAAGGGCTGCATCGCCTTCATCTGCCAGGGCCAGGACTGGACCCGCGCAAAATAGCGGCACATCAGACGCTCAACTGTTCCCCGGCGAAGGCCGGGGCCCATCTTCAGACCTACCCGCGCAAATCGATCGAACCGATGGTCGCTCAACCCGCCCATGCACGCACTCAGCTTCGGTGGCGTTGACCCCGCAGTACACGAGATGGACCCCGGCCTTCGCCGGGGAACAGCAGCGGTCCCTTATTCCATCTCCGCAATCCATTCATTGAGCAGCGCCACGCCCTCGTCATGAACGATCGACCGGCCGACTTCCGGCATGCTGATCCCCGGCTCGAGGCTCTTCATCCGGTAGATCAGGATGCTGCCGTCGGGGTCGCCGGGGGCAATGTCGAAATCATGGGTACCGCTGCCCCGCCCCGCCGCCACCGGCCGCTTGTTGATCCCGATCCGCACCGGCATCTGCTCCTCATAGGTCAGGAACAGACCGGAGTTGCTCGCCGATCCGTTGACATTGTGACAATGGGCGCAATTGACATCCAGATAGCCGCGCGCGCGGTCATTCAGCGACGCCTCGTCGTCTCCCCAGACCGGCACGCGATAATCCACCTGCGGCACCTCATCCATCAGCCCCTGGCGAACGAATTCCGCCAGTTGCCCGCCACCGGTCAGGTTGCGCGCCTTCGGCCCGATCGGCGTCACCGCGCCGGACAGGGCATGGCATTCCTTGCACTGGTTCTTGTTCGGCACGCTATAGCTGGTCGACCGCTGCTTGCCCGCCGGATCAGTGAAGGTGACGGGAATCCGCGCGCCCGCGACCTTCAGCACCGCCTCGGTCTGCGCCTCGTTCCAGACATAGGGCAGCGCCAGCCAGCCATCGGCGCGGTGCAGCAGCACCCTGGTCTCGAGCAGCCGCGGATTGCCATCGATCTCGTAGCCGAAGCTCTTGATCAGCGCCGAACCCACCGGAAATTCGAGCAGCCCCTCGCCCCCGCTCTTCGCCTGCTGGCCCGGCGGCACATAGATATAGCGATACTTCTCCGCATAGTCCGAGAACAGGGGCATGTTCAGCTGATAAGGCACCACCCGGTCATTCGGCTGCCATCCGGCATCATCCCGAAAGAAGCGATAGTCCGACAATAGCCGCGGCATATCAACGGACAGGATCACCGCATCGGCGACCGCCGCAGGTTCCCGCGCACCGGCCGAAAACACCAGCCCCAGGATCGCGCAGACGGAAACCAGCAGACGCATTATCGGATCGCTGCCTCCATCGCCTCGGGCAGGACAATCGGTTTCAGCTGCCGGCCTTCAAAGGGCGCGCTGGCCGTCACGATCGACGGCTTGGCGTCGGTCAGCGGCTGGCCGGGCGTGGTCAGCCCCATCGAAAGAATCGCCACCTCGTCGCCGATCTTTATATCCTCCCCCGTGCCATCCTCGATAATCGGCGGATTCGCTCCGCCAAAGGCGGCCTTCAGCTGCTCGCCACCGGGAAAGGCCGGCTTGTAGCCGGCGCGGCCGTGGATATTGTCGAACACCCGCACCCCGATCGGCTTCGGGTTATATTTGGGATCCTTCTGCTCCTTGCTGTAGGAGACGATCAGGATATTGCCGGTGCCGTTTTCCGCGAGCCGGTTCTCGAAAACCTCCACCTCATAATGCGACATCACCATGATTCCCATGCCGGTTGGCACTTCCGCGACAATATTGCCCTCGGGCGCGAAATTGGGGGTATTGTTGTCGACCACGATATTGTCGAACACCCGCACATTGCGGCCGCCCTGCTTGGGGATATCGGGCAGGTCGAATACCAGTATCCCGCCGGTATTGTTGACTGCAATATTGTTGAAGACATCGGCACCAATGCTGTTCTCGATCTCGATTCCGGCGACATTATATTTGGCGACCGAATTGCGGACGATGATATTCTCCGACTGGCCGACATAGATGCCGGCATCCGAAGAGCCGATGGTGACCACGCTGTCGACCAGCACATTCCTGCTTTCGACCGGATAGATGGCATAGGCACCATTTTCGGCATGCGGCCCGCGGGTCCATTCCACCCGGACCTTGTAATAGACGATATTGTCGGCACCCTTCGACTTGATGCCGTCGCCCTTGCTGTCCTCGATCGCGAAATCGCGCAGCACGACATGGTCTGAAGTCACCAGCAGACCTTCCCCCGCACCCAGCTGGCCGCCAAAATCGAGCACCGTCTGGTCCATGCCCGCGCCGCGAATGGTCACCCGATCGACATCCAGCGACAGGCCGTCGACCAGATCAAAGCGGCCCGCGCCCAGTTGCACGACATCGCCCGGCTCCGCGAGAATCAGGGCCTCCTGAAGCCGCTCCTGAGCGTCGGGGCCGGGATCGACGGTGACGGTTTTGGCAAGACTCGGGGCGCTCAGACACAGCGCGGTGGCAATCATCAAATTGCGGATCATATCTCTCTCCTCCAGGAAGCAGGGATAATGCCGCAAAATTTTGCCGCTGCCAAGGGCATTGACACGGATGTCAATAGATCGCGGAAACGCGTGGTCAGCCGTCCGTCAGGACCCATTTCACCGCCGCATCGGCGTGGATTTCGGTACTGTCATAAATTGGCAGGATATTTGCCTTGGTATCGACGATCAGGGCCAGCTCCGTGCAGCCGAGCACGATCGCCTCGATCTCCTGCTTGGCAATATTGGTGATATAGGTCTTCATCGTCCGCTCGGACTCGCGCTTGGCCACGTTGAACATCAGCTCGTCGTAGATGATCCGGTCAATTTCTTTGACTCGTTCCTCGTCGGGCGGAGACAGGGTAATCCCCTTGGCGACCAGCCGCTTGCGATAAAATCCCTCGGTCATCACATTGCGCGTTCCGATCAATGTGGCAGAGGTGATCCCGTCGGCAACCATCCTCTCGCCGACACAATCGGCGATATGCAGGATGGGCACGCCCACTTCCGGCTGCACCTGGTCATAAATCTTGTGCATCGCGTTGGAACAGATCAGCACCGCCGTGGCACCGCTATGCTCCAGCCGCCTGGCGGCCCGGGTCATCAGCCCCGCCGCGGCATCCCAGTCATCATCCGACTGCAGCCGGGCATAGTCGCTGAAATTGACGCTTTCGATCAGCATGTGCGGACTGGCAAAACCGCCCAGCCGCTTTTGCACGATACTGTTGATCCGGGTGTAGTAGTTGGCGGTCGATACCCAGCTCATCCCGCCAATCAGGCCAATTTTCCGCATTGAAATTCATTTCCCCGAAATGTCCAGCTGCGCCTCTAGAGCGCTTTGACAATTTCCTCGCACATTTTCTTCGCATCGGAAAGCAGCATCATGGTCTGGTCCATATAAAAGACCTCATTGTCGACCCCGGCATAGCCAACACCGCCCATGGAGCGCTTGACGAAGAATATCGTCTTGGCCTTTTCGACATCGAACACCGGCATGCCGTAAATCGGCGAACCCTTGTCGGTCTTCGCCGCCGGGTTGACCACGTCATTGGCGCCGATGATGAAGGCGACATCGGCCTGCGCGAATTCGCTGTTGATATCCTCCAGTTCGAACACCTCGTCATAGGGCACATTGGCCTCGGCCAGCAGCACGTTCATATGGCCGGGCATCCGGCCGGCGACGGGGTGGATCGCATATTTGACGCTGACTCCTTCTTCCTTCAGCAGGTCGCCCATTTCGCGCAGGGCATGCTGGGCCTGCGCCACCGCCATGCCATAGCCCGGGATGATGATCACGCTTTCCGCCTGTTTCATCATATAGGCCGCATCCTCGGCCGAGCCGCGTTTCCACGGCCGGTCGATCTTGGCGGCACCGTCGCTCGGCCCGCTGTCCGCGCCAAAGCCGCCGGCGATCACGCTGATGAAGCTGCGGTTCATCGCCTTGCACATGATATAGGACAGGATCGCACCGGACGAACCGACCAGCGCACCGGTGATGATCATCGCGGTATTGCCCAGGGTAAAGCCCATCGCCGCTGCCGCCCAGCCGGAATAGCTGTTCAGCATCGACACCACCACCGGCATGTCGGCGCCGCCGATCGGAATGATCAGCAGGAAGCCGATCAGAAAGCTCAAGCCCACGATGGTCCAGAAAATCGGTCCCGTGCCGACGGTTGGCGCGATTGCGAAATAGGCGGTCAGGCCGATGATTCCGGCCAGCACGCCCAGGTTGATGACATGGCGCAGCGGCAGCATGATCGGAGCGCCCGACATATTGCCGTTGAGTTTCAGAAAGGCGATGACCGATCCGGAGAAGGTGATCGCACCAATGGCAACGCCCAGACCCAGTTCAACCCGGCTGACGGTCAATATTTCTCCCGCATCATCCAGAATGCCGAAGGCTCCGGGATTGAGATAGGCGGCGATCCCGACCAGCACCGCGGCCATGCCGACCAGCGAGTGGAATCCGGCCACCAGCTGCGGCATATCGGTCATCGCGATCTTGCGCGCGACGATGAAGCCGAAGCCGCCGCCAATGGCAATGGCAATGGCGATTTCGGGCAGGCTGGCAATGCTGTGCGTGACCAGGGTCGTGACGACCGCGATCAGCATCCCGACCATGCCGAAACGGTTGCCCCTGCGGCTCGATTCGGGCGACGACAAGCCGCGCAGGGCGAGAATGAAGAGCACACCGGCAACCAGATAGGCAGCCGCCACCCATGGATTCACCGGCTCGCCGGAGGCAGCGAGCGCCGGGGTGATCGGCAGCATCAGTGCACCTGCGAAGGCAGGTGTCCATCTCCAGAACGAACGCCCGGAAGCAATGGCACGGTCAACAGAAGTGCCCATTATTTGCGCTCCTTCTTCTTGTACATCGCCAGCATCCGCTCGGTCACGGCAAAACCGCCAAAAATATTCACGCTCGCCAGCACCACGCCGACCAGGCCCAACCATTTGGCCGTCTGCCCGCCATCCGCCTGCGCCCCCGCCGCCGCCGCAATCAGCGCCCCGACAATGATCACCGAGCTGATCGCATTGGTCACCGCCATCAACGGCGTATGCAGCGCCGGCGTCACCGACCAGACCACATAATAGCCGACAAAACAGGCCATCACGAAAATCGACAAGATACTGATGAAATCCATAGTTACTTCCTTTCAATCCGCCGAAGCGCAGCGCCGGCGGAACGGAGGGGCTGTGACCCCAGACGCGAATTTCGATTTAATCCTAAAATGGCAATACCCATCACAAATCCTCCCCACTCGTGGGGAGGTGGCCCGCCGGAGCGAAGCGCAGGCGGGACGGAGGGGGCGTCAGTCCAGACGCCAACTCAGCTATAATCGCAACAACGGCGCCCAGACCAAACCCCCCACCACCACGCTGCGCGCGGTCCCCCTCCCCGCAAGCGGGGAGGATCTTTCCGGCAAAAGATGGTCCAGGGGCCGGCACTCTAGTTCGCCAACAACCGCTCGTTCACGACCTTGCCATCCCTGGTAAGCCGTATACCACTGGTCACCTCGTCATCATCCGGCAGCACCGGCCGCTTCGCCTCTTCATCCCAGTAGGCGCTCAGAAAATTGTACAGATTGCGGGAAAACAGCGCCGAGCTGTCCGCCGCCATCATCGCCGCGATATTGCTCGCGCCGATGATCTTGACGCCGTGCTTCTCGACCACCTTGCCGGCAACCGCGCCCTCGACATTGCCGCCCTGCTCCGCCGCCAGATCGACGATCACGCTGCCGGTCCGCATCGTCGCGATCTGCGCGTCCGAGATCAGGCGCGGCGCGGCGCGGCCGGGGATCAGGGCGGTGGTGATCACGATATCCTGCTTGGCGATATGGGCAGAGACCAGTTCGGCCTGGGCCTTCTGATATTCCTCGCTCATCTCGGTGGCATAGCCGCCCGAGCCTTCGCCCTCGATACCCTCGACGGATTCGACGAAAATCGGCTTGGCGCCGAGCGACTGGATCTGTTCCCTGGTGGCGCTGCGGACATCGGTGGCGCTGACCTGCGCACCCAGCCGCCGGGCGGTGGCAATTGCCTGCAGTCCGGCAACGCCGACCCCCATGACAAAGCAGCGCGCCGCCGACACCGTGCCGGCCGCGGTCATCATCATCGGAAAGACGCGGCCATATTCATTGGCCGCCAGCAAGACCGCCTTGTAGCCGGCCAGATTGGATTGCGACGACAATATGTCCATCGACTGCGCGCGGGTGATCCGCGGCATGAATTCCATCGCCAGTGCATCGATACCCAGCTTGGCATATTCGTCCACCCGCTTGCGTTCGCCGAACGGGTTGAGGCTGGCAACCAGCCAGGCACCTTTCTTGATACCCTTCAGCGACTGCGGATCGGGACCCTGCACGGCCAGCACAATGTCGGCATCCTTGATCACCGCCTCGCGGCTGCCGATGGTCGCCCCCATGTCCTTATAATCGGTATCGGAAACCGCAGCGGATTCGCCCGCACCCTTTTCGACCGCCATGGTGGCGCCGAGGGCGATGAACTTCTTGACCGTTTCGGGCGACGCACTGACGCGCGCCTCGCCCTCGGCGAGTTCCTTCAATACCGCAATTTTCACACTAGATTCCAATCCGTTAGGAAATGAGAATGACGACCAATATTGTCACCCCGATGGTGAGAATGGTCCCGACCTTCAGCAACGAAAGAAATTTGGCGTAGGTTTCCCGGGCTGTGCCCGATTCATTGTTCGCAGTCATGATATCCCCAATTTTATTCCAGAACTGCCGCGCGGTGTAACCCTATATTAGCGACTGCTCAAGTCCTACCCACCGTCATTTTGGATAGATTATTTTTCGGTCCTTTAATCGGCTCTTTACCGGTTGCCGTTATCAAAATGCTTCATTCTGGGACAATCGGGACAAAAATGGCACATAACGGCACAAAATTACTGCTGCTGATCGATGATGAGCCGGCACAGTGCCGGCTGATTTCGGCGCTGGCCTCGCGCGCGGGTTTCCGCACGATCTATGCCCGCGACGCGGAAACCGCGATTGCCACGCTCGGCACGCAGGACGGGATGATGCTCGACGCGATCATTCTCGATCACTGGGTGCCGGGATCGGAAGCAACGGACCTGATCATCGAACTGAAGGCCCGCCGCCCCGCCCTGCCGATCCTGATGCTCACCGCCGTCGGATCAATTGCCGAAGCCGTCGACGCGGTCCGCGCGGGTGCGACGGACTATCTGATCAAGCCGGTCGCGCCCGAACGGATGCTGAAAGCCCTTAATGCCGCCGTCGAATCGTCCAAGGATGACGGCGAACTCCGGCCGCTCAGCGAGAAAATCTCGGTGCCGCTCGCCTTCGAGGAAATTGTCGGCGCTGCCCCAGCCTTCCGTGCCGCGCTGGCGATTGCCGCCAAGGCGGCGCGCGCCCGGGTGCCGGTGTTGATCGAGGGCGAAGGCGGGGTCGGCAAGGAAGTCATCGCCGATGCCATTCACGCCGCCAGTCCGCGATCAAAATTGCCGATGCTGAAGCTGAATTGTGGTGCAATCACCGGAAATCTGCTCGATTCGATCCTTTTTGGTCATGAAAAGGGCGCCTTTACCGGTGCCTTCGACCGCAAGATCGGCCTGCTGCAGCAGGCCGAGGGCGGCACGATCTTCCTCGACGAGGTCGACCGGATTCCGCCGGAAACCCAGGTCCGGCTGCTCCGCTTCCTGAAACATTCCGATATCCAGCCGCTCGGCAGCCCGAACAGTTTCCAGCTCGACGTGCGGGTCATCGCCGCGACCAACCGCACCCTGCAACGCGAAGTCGAAAATGACAATTTCCGTGAAGATCTCTATTATCAGATGAACGTCGTGCAGCTGACAATTCCGCCGCTGCGCGACCGGACCGGCGACATTCCGGCGCTGGCACGCCATTTCCTGGCTCGCCTCGCGCTCCAGCCTGGCCTGCGCAGCCTGGGCATTACCGACGAGGCGCTCAATCTGTTGCGCAGCTATCGCTGGCCGGGCAATGTCCGCCAGCTGCAGAGCGTGCTGTTCCGCGCCGCCGTCATGTGCGATCACAATGCCCTGAGCTGCGAGGAATTCCCGCAGATCGCCTCCTTTGTCGCCGAATCCGGGGATGCGGAGCCGCATCTCATGAACAGTCCGGAAGGCATTGGCATCACGCTCTATTGCGAAGACGGCAATTTGCGGCCGCTGGAAGAGATCGAAGCCGATGTCATCCGCCTCGCCATCGGCCATTATCGTGGCCGGATGACCGAAGTCGCCCGGCGACTGGGCATCGGACGCTCCACTCTCTATCGCAAGCTGGCGGATCTGGGCATTGATAACGCAGCATAATTTTCTACCATTCTGTTGGATTTGACATTTTCGGCCAAATCCAACAGTCTCCGGTCGATCACCCGATCAGCCCGAATCATCGCATTTCCAACATGCCCATTGATGTTTCCCCGCGCTGGTCTTAAGTCTGGCTCCCATGAAAAACATGCTTCCAATTCTTCCATTCGGTGCCGCCCTGTCGCTTGCACTGCTCCTTTCGGCCTGCGGCAAACAGGAAGCGGTAGATGATGTCCCGTCGAGCGAGGAACTGGCCCAGAAAGCGGACGCTGCAAGCAAGGCGATCCGCGATGCGGAGGCCGCTGCGCAGGGAGAGGGTGCAGCCACTTCGGTCAACCTGGCCAATATGGAAAGCTACACCAATAGCCTGCGCGGCTTCACGATCATGGTGCCCAGCGACTGGACGGTTGACGAAACGGAAAGCGACGACAATGGCCGCTTGTACACCAACACGGAAAACGGGACCAAGCTTGCGATCAGCTGGGTCGAAAATCGCGAGGATGCCGCCTGGAGCAAGGCTGTCGAAGCCGTCGAGGATGGCAGCGATGCCATGGAAGGCACTGCCGTCAGTGCCAATGAATATCGCGCCTCGGGAATTTCGACCAACGGCATGAAATCCAGCCAGCGACTGCTCCGCAAGCCGGACGGGACGATGGTGCAGGTGGAAATCACCTATCCCGCCGACCAGGCCAAGTCGACTGACCCGCTGGCCGCAGCGATCCTGGACAGCCTGACGCTGCTATAACGGCAATCTAGCGGTTGAGCTTGGCGTCCAGGAAGCTGGGCATCGGGCCGTTCCAGCCGCTATCGGCTTCATCATCTTTGCGGTCCAGGGCTGCCGGCGGCTTCTTCTCCACGGCCTTGGCCGCGGGTGCCGGCCTGTTCGGTGCATCATCCTGCCGCGGCTTTTTTGGCCGATCATCCTGCCGATCCTGCCTGGGTGCATCGTCGCGGCGCGGTGCTTTTGCCTTGGCCGAATCCGGCTTGGCCCGATCATGCTTTGGCGCAGCCTTGTCGGCTGACTTTCCGCCGCCCTTGGCCTTCGGTGCCTGGCGAACCGGGATTTTCATTCCGGTCAGTTTCTCGATACTGTCGACATGCTCCGCGTCACTGCGGGTCACGAATGTGATCGCGACGCCGGTTGCGCCTGCGCGGCCGGTCCGGCCGATGCGGTGGATATAATCGTCCGGATGCCAGGGAATGTCATAATTGATAATATGGCTGACACCCTTGATATCCAGCCCGCGAGCGGCAACATCGGACGCGCATAATATGTTGATTTCACCGGATTTGAACCGGTCCAGTTCGGCCAGTCGCGAACTCTGGTCCATGTCGCCGTGAATCTGTCCGGCATCGAAACCGTCCTTGCGCAGGCTCTGGCAAAGATCGCGGACCTCGGTCTTGCGATTGCAGAATATGATGGCGGTATCGACGCCTTCATTGTCGAGAAGATCGACCAGCAACTTGCGCTTTTCCTTCGGCGCGACCTCCATCAGCGATTGATCGATCGAGGTGTTGGCCGTCGCCGGGCGCGAGACTTCGATATATTTCGGATTGCTGAGAAACTGGTCGGAAAGTTTCTTGATCGGCGGCGGCATGGTCGCGGAAAACAGCAGCGTCTGACGGGTCGATGGCAATTTCGAGCAGATCGATTCGATATCCGGAATGAACCCCATGTCGAGCATGCGATCCGCTTCATCGATCACCAGCAATTCGCAGCCCGACATCAATATCCGTCCGCGATCGAACAGGTCCATCAAGCGGCCCGGCGTTGCGATCAGGACATCGACGCCTTTTTCGAGCGCCTTGATCTGGTCCCCCATGGACACACCACCGATCAGCAGGGCCATGCTGAGATTATGGTTCTTGCCATATTTCTCGAAATTCTCGGCGACCTGTGCAGCGAGTTCGCGGGTCGGCTCGAGGATCAGCGACCGCGGCATGCGCGCACGCGAGCGGCCATGCGCCAGAATGTCGATCATCGGCAGGACGAAACTGGCCGTCTTGCCGGTGCCGGTCTGGGCAATGCCGATGATATCCCTCATCATCAGGACGGATGGAATGGCTTGCGCCTGAATTGGCGTCGGTTCGTCATAGCCGGCTTCGGCTACGGATTTCAGCAGTTCTTCAGACAGGCCGATATCGGCAAATTTCATAGTGGTTCCGGAAAAATATAGGATGCACCTTGCATCCTGTCTTGGCCTCTCGGGCTGTGCCGGGCAATGACCGCATATCCCGGATTTGTCAAGCTTTCTCGCTTGGTCTAGCGTTCCGGGACAAGTTCGCGGAATCGTTCAATTTCGCATTTGGCCCCGGTCCGCGAATGCAGGATGTCGCGGCCGGCACACATTTTGCCGTCGCTCGTTTTCTCCACATAGAAACCGGAGTAGAAGCTGCGTGCCTGACATTTGTCCTCAAGTTGCGCCCTGATCCGCTTCCGGTCCTTGGTCACAAGATCGAGATAGCGATCCGCAAACATCTGCACGCCAAGAATATTGTTCATCGGCAGGCATTTGCCGATTTTCTTTTCCCGATAGGTCGCTCGGGCGGCTTCTTCCAGATAATCTGCCATCGGTGCCAGCGGCGTCGGTCGGCGGCGCGGCACGCGGATAATGACCCGTTTTTCGATACGTACCTGTGCATAGACGAGCGGGTGCTCGGGAAGGAAGGACACCGCTGCCTCTTCCGGCGGACGAACCGCCGGCTGCATCTCGTGCATTACTGGCACGGAGAGCAGCAATATCGCTGTAAGTGAGAGGCTCACCATAATCCCTTAACTAACCCTTGCTTTCGCTATACCAACTGCGATTGAATATTGCATGAACTGAGAATATGTTATCGGTCAACCTATCGACAGAGTCTGTCTGCCAAGTTCCTTCCAGGTGGCGAATCTGCGGACAGTGATGACCATTAAGCAGGAATCTGAAATATGCCCGATACAGCAAAATGGCTGGAAGAAATGCGATCGGCCGTAGGGTCGAAGGGCTTTACCACTGCCGGCGATGATATGGCGCCATGGCTGACCGACTGGCGCGGCCGCTATACGGGCGCGGCGGCTGCCATGGTTTCGCCGGCGAACACGCAGGAGACTGCTGCCATTGTCAGGATTGCGAATGAAAATACGGTCGCCATCGTACCGCAGGGAGGCAATAGCGGCATGGTAGGAGGTGCGACTCCCGATACCAGCGGTCAGTCGGTCCTCCTGTCGCTGCGCCGCATGAACCGGATCCGGACGATCGCGCCGGAGGATCAGTTGGTGGTGTGCGACGCCGGTGTCATTCTCCAGAATCTGCACGAGGCGCTGGCAGGAGAGGGACAACGATTCCCCCTGACCCTCGGCGGCAAAGGCTCCGCCACGGTCGGGGGCCTGGTGTCAACCAATGCTGGCGGTACCCAGGTGTTGCGCCACGGGACGATGCGCTCGCTGGTCGCCGGGATCGAAGCGGTGCTGCCAGACGGCAGCATCTACGACGGACTCGCCGCTCTCAAAAAGGACAATCGGGGCTACGATCTGAAGCAATTATTCGTCGGTGGCGAAGGCACGCTAGGCATTGTCACCGCCGCGACCCTGAAAACCGTGCCGGCCCTTGTCGATCGCTGCGTGGCCTGGGCCGCGGTCGACAGCACGACTGCTGCCTACCAGCTGTTCCGCTATCTCAATGGACGCGTTTCTCAATCGCTGGAAGGTTTCGAGATCATTCCCGAAACATGCCTGAATTCGGTATTGCGTCACATTCCCGGTACCCGGTCACCGCTTGCCGGCGCATATCCCTGGCATGTACTGGTCGAGATTGTGCGTGATCAACCGGATGGGCAAGATCCGGCATCCATCACGGAAAATCTGCTCGCGGGCGCCCTGGAACGGGACCTGATCGCAGACGCAACGCTCGCGGCCAGCGAACAGCAAGCCGAGGATTTCTGGAAAATCCGCGATTCCATTTCCGAAGCGGAACGCGCCAGCGGACCGGCCCTGCAGCATGATATCAGTGTTCCTGTCCCCGGCATGGCGCGATTTATCAACGAAGCCTCGCCCGTTGTCGAAACGAATTTTCCAGGCACAAAGGTTGCGGCCTTCGGTCATATGGGAGACGGCAACGTCCATTTTCACGTCAAGGCCCCGGCGGGAGTCCAGGCACAGGAATGGATGCGCGAAGCGGCGAAACAGATAACGCCGCTGGTTCATGATCTCGTCATTGCGGCCGGCGGCTCGATTTCGGCAGAACATGGCATCGGGCAAAACAAGCGCGCGGAACTGGAGCGGCTGTCTTCCGACGCCCGCCTCTCCATGCTGCGCGCGATAAAACTGGCCATTGATCCGAAGAATATTATGAACCCGGGCAAACTCGTTCCCCTTGCGTCAGGTCAGTCAGGCTCTTAAAGCGCAAGGCAACCATTCACTATCAACGGTAATTTTCGGAGAATCTGATCATGGCGAGCACGCCGCAAGCACAAGCCCTACCCATGTTTTACAAGGACCTGGTTCCGCTGAATTCAAAGGAGCATGCAAAATGGAGGGTCAAAGGGCTCGACAATGCATCCTTCATGCAGTCGCAACATGCCATTCCCATTACCTCCGATGAATTCATGAGCGCCGGGCGCAACTATCCGATCGTGTTCTCGGTCGGTGAAAATAGCGTGCCCCTGATCCTGATGGGTCTGAACGAAGGTGTGAACACGTTCATGAACGATGAAGGCCATTTCAGCGAACCGGCCTATGTCCCCGCCTATGTTCGCCGCTATCCGTTCATGCTTGCAAAATTGCGTCCGGATGCTGACGAACTCTCGCTATGTTTTGACCCGACAACCGATGCGATTGGCGAATATGAAGAAGGTGATGCCCTGTTCGACAAGGATCAGCCAAGCGAAACCACCAAGAATATCTTGAACTTCTGCGAACAGTTTGAACAGGCTGGCCAGCGCACTGGTCAGTTCGTTGCCGAACTGGAAAAGATGGATTTGTTGATGGATGGCGAAGTCTCCATCCAGCAAACCGGGGTTGAAAAGCCTTTTGTCTACCGCGGATTCAAGATGGTGAATGAAGAGAAGCTGCGGGACATGCGCGGTGACGAACTCCGCAAAATGAATCAGAACGGCATGTTGCCGTTGATTTACGCCCACCTCTTTTCGCTCCAGTTGATGCGCGATGTATTTGCCCGACAGGTCAGCGCCGGCAAGATGCCACAGGTGACCGAAGCCCCTTCCGTACAGATTTGAACGCTCGAATTGGCCGGTTTCATTCGATGAACCGAACCCGGTCATCACGTTTGATAATTTTCTCTGCTTTGGGTCTTGCAACTCTTCGAGTCAGGCCCCACATGATTGTTGTATTGGTCCGCATCCCCCGATCGGATCGATACCGGCATTCCTTCGGAATGCCACCTCCCTGAACCTTGGCCACCTCGCCTTACTGGCGAGGTGGTTTTTTATTGGGCAACCGTCATTCCGCCGCTTCGAGCTGCATGCGGCCCGACAGCTGCTCCGCAAGCATCAGGCAGCACTTGCGGATCAGCTCGGCAATGGACCGGATCGCTGCAACCGGTTCGCGCAAATTCTCGTCGAGATATAATGATCGATCCACTTCGAGCTGGAACGCATGAATATTTCGGGCCGGCTTGCCGTGCCGATCCAGAATATAGCCGCCGGCATAGGGATGATTGGTCTGAACATTATGACCCTGCATCCGGAAATGAACCCCAGCCAGTTCAACATATCGGGAATCGCAACTGCGTCCAAACCGATCGCCGATCACAAACTCGATTTTTCTGCGGTTTTCGTCAAGCGCCGGGGGCATGCTGTGCAAGTCCAGCAGCAGCGCACAACCATATGCGGAGCGAATCTGTTCAAGCAAATGCGTCACCATGACATGATAGGGTTCGTGATCCTTCTCGATCCGGTCCACCACATGCTGATGGAGCCATTTGTCGCGCCACAAATTGCCCGCGCCGTGCAGCCGGCGCGGCAATAGCCCCAATCCGCCCCTTACTTTTTGGCTGATATGGGGTGTCCGGGCCGGATCCATGCCGGCCACCATATCCGGATCGAGTTCCGCCCGACTGCGATTGAGATCGATCCAGGCTCTCGGCTTGCGGGCTATGATGGCCGGAAAGCCACAGGCAATCGCAGATGCCGCCAGCCGATCCGCATAGCGATCTTCCAATCGGAGCAGGTGGGATGCGGGCACATTCAGATTGTCGAGTAGCTCGACCGGATATGCCCGGCCCGCGTGGGGGACGCTGACCAGCACCGGAAAGTTCAGCGCCGTCACATTGGACAGGCTGTAGGTTGACGTGGAAGACAATGCTGCGACGACAGAGGAATTAGCCATGTTTATTCCCGGAATAATCAGGCTGTCCTTCCAAAAAAACCCATTCCATCGGGAAAAAATTAACCGATTTGCACTTATGCGTCGGCCTCGGCATAATAGCAGGTCTGTATTCAGGCATATTCGGGAAGGTGCGATAAAATGATCAGGATTCTCCTCGCGGAAGATGAACGGGCGATGCGGGAGCATCTTACACGCGCACTTGAGAAAGCCAACTATGAAGTTGTCGCGGTGGATCGTGGCACGGCTGCGGTACCATTACTGAACTCGCAGAAATTCGATCTGCTGCTGACGGATATCGTAATGCCGGAAATGGATGGAATCGAACTGGCGCAGCATTGCGCGACCGTTTGCCCGGAAACCCAGGTCATGTTCATCACCGGATTTTCCGGCGTGACATTGCGGGCTGGAGAAACGGTTCCGAAAGCCAAAATATTGTCGAAACCCTTTCATTTGCGGGATCTGGTTCTCGAGGTCGACCGGCTGTTCGAACCGGACCGCATCAGCGACCTGAATTAAGCCTTGCGCCAGCGGAAGCGGCTGGCTAGACGGCCTCCAGCGTGGGCGTATAGCTCAGTGGTAGAGCACTTCGTTGACATCGAAGGGGTCGGGAGTTCAACTCTCTCTACGCCCACCATTTTTCCCGATATGTTCAGGCAGCCAGAGACATTGCGGTGCTGCTGTCCCGACTCGGTGGATGGCCATACCAGCTTGTATAGGCGCGCGTAAAAGCGCTCAGTTCGCTATAGCCCAGCTTTGCAGCGATTTCGGAGAGATTGCGCGTGGCTTCCAGAAAGTAGAGATGGCACGTATCCCGTCGCACTTGCTCCAGCAGCTGACGATAGGACATGCCTTCAGCCACCAGTTTGCGCCGCAGCGTTCGTTCCGCCATGCCAAATGTCAGGGCCGCCGCGTCCAGGCTGAGGCCGGATTTGTCGAGCAGATATAAGAGATATTCATAGGTAAGTTTTGACATATTTTTCCGCTCGAACCGGACTCGCGAAAAAAATTCCACTTGTCGGCGAATAGCCGAGACAATCACGGGATTTCGGCCTGGCAGGGCTTTGGTCATCGCCAGCCTATGATATTCAAGATAGCTGGATGGCCTGTTGAAGTGACAGGGAATCACAGTGCTGTCGGAATCGGCTTGCCCCAGGCCCCTGAAGCCTTCGGGCCGGGGATGGGCGAAATGGGCGGCCTTGACCGTTTTGAAACGACCATCCGCCAGCGACTCGCCGCAATGAAAGACCATCCCAAATATGATGTGCAAAAGATCGGGGGAAACCGGCTTGTCATGACTCCACACCAACCGGTCGCCGGAAGAGAGCGGCAAAAGTTTCACGACGGGATTTTCCCGGCCCAGGCCTTGTGCCGCCACGAGTTCTAACAAGGCTTCACCAAAATTGGGTTGAAAAAAAGCAGCATAGCCCGGGTCGGAAAATCCCTGTGGAACCATTTGCCGGCCGATCGCCGAATATATATCGGCCCGATTCAGTTCGTCCTGAGCCGCAACACAGAGACGGACAATCGATTCGTCACCCAGTTGGCAGCCGGGATTCCGCAATTGCGGTTCGGAGCATCGCAGCGCGCTCAACAGTTGCGGCTTGCGGGCTTGGAGAGCATGGCAGCCGAGATAGGCGCGGTACAGGAACGGGGCCGAGATCGTCAGACTTGTGGATGCCGGATAGTCCATGATGCCAGGCTATGGGCGGATAGCTATTCCGCTCAACCAGCTTTCGACCAAGATGCAAAATTGGCGACGAAAATGTCGATTATGGCAAATTTTCGGGAAAATCTCGGGAATTCAATAGCGGATGACTGAGGCACCCCAGGTAAATCCGCCGCCCATGGCTTCCAGCACCAGCAAATCGCCGGGCTTGATGCGACCATCGCGCACCGCTGTATCCAGCGCAAGAGGGACCGAGGCGGCCGATGTATTGGCGTGCAGGTCGACGGTCTTGATGACTTTTTCCGGCGCGAGATTGAGCTTTTTGGCGGTAGCGTCCAGTATCCGGGCGTTGGCCTGATGCGGAACGACCCAGTCGACCTTTTCGATCGATTCCCCTGCTTCTTCGAGAACTTCCTTCAGCACCGACGACAGGTTGACGACTGCATGGCGAAAAACCTCGCGGCCTTTCATGCGCAATTTGCCAACGGTCCCGGTCGTACCCGCGCCACCATCGACATATAGGAGCTGGTTATGCGCACCATCAGCGTGCAACCGGGTGGCAAGAATGCCCCGCTCGCCCTGTTCGGCAGCAAGGACGACCGCACCGGCCCCATCGCCAAAAAGTACACAGGTCCCGCGATCTTCCCAATCCAATATGCGACTGAAAGTTTCGGCACCGATGACCAGCGCATTGTGGGCGCTGCCGGCCCGGATCATGCTGTCCGCGACGGAAAGGGCGTAGAGGAAGCCGGAGCACACCGCTGCAACGTCAAATGCCACGCAGCCGTTGCAGCCCAGCGCATCCTGCACGATGGTGGCAGTGGCCGGGAAGGTCTGGTCGGGCGTGGCAGTTGCGACAATGATCAGATCGATATCGGCGCTTCCGAAACCTGCCGCCTCCATGGCCTTTTGTGCCGCCTCAATGGCAAGGCTGGACGTCGTTTCATCCTCTTCGGCAATGTGCCGAAAGCGGATCCCGGTGCGTTCGACGATCCATTCGTCGGTCGTGTCTACCCGCTTGGCCAGATCGGCGTTGGAAACACGGGTTCGCGGCAACGCCGAACCAGTACCCTTGATGACCGCACGTCGGGTAGCTGCGACGCTCATTTCGTCACCACGGCTGCCGGGGATGCTTCGCTGATTTTTGTCAGGTCTTCGCTGATGCGTTCCAAAATACTATCCTCCACCAGTCGCGCGGCAACTTCAACGGCATTGGCTACGCCTTTTGCATCCGCGCTGCCGTGACTCTTTACGACGACGCCATTCAGTCCCAGAAACACGGCCCCATTATGATTATTGGGGTCGAGCTGATCGCGTAGCATTTCCGTTGCCGGCCGGGATATCAGAAAGCCGATCTTGGACCGCAGACTGCTCAAAAAGCTTCGCTTCAGCAAATCGGTAACAAATCGTGCAGTTCCTTCCAGCGCCTTGAGGGCAACATTGCCGGAGAAACCGTCGGTCACGATCACATCGACCTCGCCGGTGGATATCTTGTCCGCTTCGGTAAATCCTAGAAAATCCATATGGAGCCCGCCAGCATTTTTGAGCGTTGCGGCCGCCTCCTGGATGGTTCCCGTCCCCTTTGCTTCTTCCGTACCGATATTGAGCAGTTTGACCTTGGGACGATCAAAACCGTGCATGATCCGGCTGTAGGCAGCACCCATGACGGCAAACTGTACCAGGTTCCGGCTATTGCATTCGGTATTTGCACCGAGATCGAGCATGACCACATCGGTGTCTTTCATTGTCGGCAGCAACGCCGACAGGGCGGGGCGATCAATGCCCGGCATCGTGCGCAACGCAAGCTTCGCTATAGCCATTAGCGCGCCCGTATTACCGGCACTCACCGCCGCACTTACCTCGCCGGTCTTCACGGCATTGACCGCCATGCCCATCGATGTGGTTTTGGAATTGCGCAGCGCCTGTCCCGGCTTGTCATCACCGGACACGACGTCGGGAGCGTGCAGGATTTCGGATGCAGCCCTGAGATTGGGATGATTCTCGAGCGCTTCTCTGATCTGCGCTTCGTCACCGACGAAAAGAAACTGAAAACCGGCATGACGATGCCGGGCGAGCGCCGCGCCTGCAACCATGACGCGCGGGCCTTCGTCTCCGCCCATCGCATCAATCGCGATTCGCGGCCTCATTCCCACCGGTTATTCCCCTTGATTGCGCGTCAGAAGCCCAGAGACTAGCCGATTAAAGATCGGCGGCCAAGACTTCACGGCCGTTATAATGGCCACAGGCTCCGCACAAATGGTGCGGCCGTTTCAGTTCCCCGCAATTCGGGCATTCCTGATAGGCTTCGACTTTCAAAGCATCATGAGACCGGCGCATACCGCGTTTGGACGGCGTAGTTTTTCTTTTAGGTACAGCCATTGCTAAGCCTGTTCTTTACATTAAAAATACATACCATGCTCAATATGCCGATCAGCCAAGATTATCAAACCAGTCCCTGTTGTTGCAGAGAATCGCTTGGTCTTGGTTCAGCAGATTGCACGCGAAGGGGCGCGTATAATGATTTTCCTGTGCGTTGCAAGCATTGTGCCTCTATAGCGGGCCGAAAATTTTCACAAACAGGGGGTGTATTTTGATTTTACCTATTACTTTGACGGTGGCCGGCGCTGCAGCGCTGATAAATATCTGGCTGATGATCCGCGTGGGACAGGTACGGACCAGCGAAAAAATCAGCGTTGGCGATGGCGGCAATGAAAAGGTGATCCGTCGGATGCGGGCCCATAGCAATTATGTCGAAAGCGCTCCTTTCGTACTCGTTCTGGTCGGAGCGATCGAGCTTGCCAGCACCACTTCTCCCGTTTGGCTATGGATTGTCGGCGGCCTCTATCTGCTCGGCCGCGTCGCGCACGGCATCGGCATGGATGACGGCAGATTTGGCAAGGGCCGGATGATCGGCACGATCGTGACCATGCTGGTGCTGCTCGGACTGGCTATCTATGCGATCACCATCCCCTATCTGCAGGGCTGAACATTCGCGGCTCGGATCGTCGGCTTGCGTGGCGCAGCCTGGACCGCAGCGTCAGCCTGCAGGTAATGTACCGGGCCGCAGATAGGCAAACATGTGCGGTATGTAATCCGCCTTGCCCAGATCCACCTTTTCGCTGCGCAGGATGGCATAAGCGGTCATCAGGTGGAAATAGAATTGCGGCAGCGCCCAGTCCCGCGCATATTGCTCCGCCGTCAAATCGAAAATCATGCCGTTTGGCAGTTCATGCGCGATAGTCTGTTCCGGCTCGGCGTCGAGCGCAGCCGGACCTAAGCCATCAAGCAGCATGATGGCTTGCCCGATTCGCTGTTGCGCGTCGGCGATGGAGCCGGGCCGCTCGCCGCCGTTTCGCGCTTCGTCCAGCAGTTCTGCGAGAGAGGCCGGGAATGCCTCGCCTCTCAGCCGGTGAACGGCTTCGTGCGCCTGCACGCAGGCAAATCGAACCTGGGTCGCCAGCGGGAACATGTCGGGCGCGAGGCGCGCGGACAGCAGTTCCTCCGCTTCGGCCGCCAGCATTTGGGCCTCGGCCTTGTCCAGCCAGTCGGACATCGTTTTCAGCATCTGCCTGTAAGTAGGGACGAGGAGCCTCGTTAATGACATATGTTGCCGTTCCTTATCTCATAGCTGCGGAGGCCAGCTGGCTATGCACTCGTCCGAACTTCAGAGTCTAGCGCGCCGCCAGGACATCATCCGCAACAAAGGCATTGGTCTTGCGTTCGTAACCGAACTGGCTTGTGGGACCATGGCCCGGGATAAAAGTCACATCATCGCCCAGGGGCCAGAGTTTCTGGGTGATCGCATCGATCAGGTCCTGATGATTTCCCCGCGGAAAGTCGGTTCGGCCTATGGACCCCTGAAACAGTACATCGCCGACCACCGCCAGCCTTGAAGGCTGATGGTAGAAGATCACATGGCCGGGCGTGTGCCCGGGACAATGGATCACATCCAGCACCAGATCGCCGACCGTCACCTGATCGCCATCCTTCAACCAGCGATCCGGCTCGAAACTTTTCGCTACCATGCCATAGCGCGCGCCATCGCCATCCAGCTGGTCAATCCAGAACCGATCAGCCTCGTGCGGCCCTTCGATCGGAATGCCCAGTTCCTCGGCGAGCATCCCCGCCTGCCCGCAATGGTCGAGGTGGCCATGGGTTATGATGATCTTTTCCAGATCGACACCATGCTCCTCGACCGCCGCCTTCAACCGGGAAAGATCACCGCCCGGATCGCTGAGCGCGGCCTTGTTGGTCTTGGTGCACCAAAGGAGCGTGCAATTTTGCTGGAGCGGAGTGACCGGAATTATCACGGCCTTCAGGGGTGCATCTGTCATGACAAGCTATTTGGCGACAACGATCCCAAGTTGCAAGTCGCCTGTTGTCGGCCCGGTCACAGCCGCCGCCCTGTCCAGACCACTCGTCCGATGATGTTCACATTTTCCGCGCTGACATTCTCCCAGTCAGGATATTGCGGATTGTCGCTGCGGATCGTTAGTTTCCCGGAAGGACCCATTGCGACCCGCTTGACCAGCAGCACATCTTCCATCCGCAGCACATAGATACCATCGCGCAGCGGCCGGGTGGCGGCGCTGTGATCGACCATGATGTCATCGCCATCACCCAGGGTCGGGGCCATGGAGTCGCCATCCACCACAATCAGCGACAGATTGGCGGGATCGGCACCCAGCCGCCTGAGCCATTTGGGAGCGAAGCCCATCGATTCGGCATATTCGTCATCGGCCAGGGAGCCGGGACCCGCCGATGCACCGACTTGCAGCTGCCTTATCCGTAGCAGCCCATCGGAACGGTCGCGATGCTTCGCGAACCGCGCGCGAGCGGCCGGCGCGCCCAGCCGGCTCTCATCCACGCCATAGAATTCTGCCAGCCTCCGCCGGTCATTCTCATCCAGTTTCCTGGGGGAACCGCGCCGGATATATTGCTGGATATAGGCAGGGTTTTTGCCCAGCATTTTTGAAAGCGCAGCAAAATCATGTCCGTTGTCACGGATCAGTTTCTCCAGATTGGTGCGCGCATCATCGGTCACAATTCAGCTGCATAGCGCCCTTGGCCGCAAGTGGCAATAGGAATTTTCCTAGACATGTAGGAAATTGCATATCAGATAGGAATTTCCCTATTTAATGAGTCGCCATCAGGGCGAGCAGCAGCGAGAAGGAGATGATTGGTGCTATTGTTGCGAAAAATCGAGATATTCCTGAACGAAACCGACATGGCCTGGACAAGATTCGGGCGGCTTGCCGTTCGCGATCCGCGCTTTGTACAAGACCTGCGCAACGGCCGCGAGCCTGGCAAGTCGGTTGCGGAGCGGGTCGAAGATTTCATGAGCCTGTGGCGTGCCGACCATGCCGGTTAATTGCCTGCCTCATACCGGATTTCGGCAAGTTCCCGGCTTTGCGATTGCGAGTCAGATAAGGGCACTTGCCCGGGGCAAGGCCAGCCTCCATCTGGACCGCGAACGCGCCTGGGCGAGCGTCACTTTTTCGGGGCTACGCTATTGTTTCTCGATTGAATGGCCCGAGGCATCCGATGCCTCAGCGGCGCAAGATCTCGCCCGTATACTGCCCGACCAGGAATTTGCCATTCCCGGCTATTTTGTTGCCGATATAGTGATCACGGACCAGTCGGACTCACGATTGCAGGTCGAAATCCTGTGCATCGTCGATCCCGTCAACGCTCTACGCGTTTCCTAGTTATCAACGCTGGACCGTCATTCTTTCCAACGTGCCGAGTGCAGCCTTCAAGGCCGCGTCCATGTCCGCTTGCCGGCCCTCTGGACTGCTTCCGTCACTCATGTCAACTGACCGCAGCGGTGGAATGGCCACCGGCGCAGGATCGGACGCCGCCTCGGGCAACGGACTCGCCTTTGCAGGATTCAGCGCAGGATTACTTGCCGGAGGTGGCGTGACGCGTTCGCGCTTCTGCAAGGCTTCCAGACGGTTCAGTCCGGCCTCCAGGCGGCTGGCAAGCTCTGCGAGCGACAGGTTGGACAAATCCGCATCGGGCACGACCGCTTGGTCTTGCGGGGCATTAGTTTCGGTTTGATTCTGTGTCGCCCGTTCCCTCTCTGGCAACGGCGCTTGCAGCGCTTCGTCCGCGACTGCTGCTTCGGCGGGGGCTGCGAACGGCGCTGCTGGTTCTGGGAAGGGTGTGGTATCTTTTTCGAAGATCGACTCGTCAACGCGCTTGATTCTTTCGCCCAGCGGCTGACCCAGATCGGAGGAGGCGAAAATCGGGGTTCGAGCGGGCGCATCCGGATGACGGTCCGATAGCCGGGTATCTGGCAGGTCTTTGAGCTCCGTCACCTGTCCCGGATATTTTTTTGGCTTTCGGAGAAATCTGGTCAGGGATCGTGCCGACAGACTGAGTTTCGGGGCGGCCATGCGCGATTTCCCGTCGCGCTCCTGATTGCTCGACTCCGAGCCCAAGTTTTTGCCAATTGCCAAGCCCATATCGGAGCCTCCTTCATGTGATTTCATCTTGTGATTCAGGAACAGATAGAGCGCGGACGCCGAAACCATGCCCGCCACGACGGCGATCAGGCCACGCGCCGTATTGCCGAGCGGCGGTGCGGCTGCAGGAACGATTTCCGACAGTCCCGTCGCTCCTACGATATTTTCAAGATAGACGTGCGGAAGGGTGGCGATCACAAGCGCAGCCGCAATACCGCCGGCGACAGCCATTATCGGCTGTTTGAATCGTGCGAAATCGCGCTCTATTTGATCCACATTCTTCTCCGTCATCTCACGCCGCGCGATTGAACGATTTGCGCGCTATCAACCTTTGGTAAACAGGAGTGTAACGCGAAATGTTTGACGACCAGTTACGATCCGACCTAACAAATTTCCGTGCTGCATCAATAATTTGGGCCCACGCCCCTTGATCGCCGAGCAGTTGGGCCAGTTTTTCCGCGATTTTCTCCGGATCACCCGCCGGGAACAGCGTGCCGGTGACACCATCCTCGATCAGTTCCCGATGCCCCCCCACATCCGACGCTGCCACAAGCCGGCTTTGCGCCATCGCCTCGAGCGGCTTGAGCGGTGTTACAAGATCGGTGAGTCGCATGGACTTGCGGGGATAGACCATGATATCCATCAACCCATAATAGCGCTCAACTTCGCCATGCGGCACGCGACCGGTAAATGTAACGGAAGCCCCGGCACCCAATCGCTCGACCTGGCCCTTCAATGCGTCCTCCATCGGCCCGCCGCCGACCAGCAGCAGATGCACATGGGGGTGCGAAGCGAGCAGTAAGGGCATTGCGGCAACAAGATCATCCAGTCCTTCATAATCATAAAAGCTTCCGATAAATCCCAGGACTGACTTGCCCGCCATTCCCAGTTCGGCCAAAAGCTGCTCATCGCGCGGCGGCGGCTCCCCGAACAGATCCATGTCCACGCCATTGGGCGAGACGGTAATCTTCTCCGGTTTTACGCCGCGGCCGACCAGATCGGCCTGCAGACCCTCGCAGATTACCGCCACGGCATCGGCACCGCTGACGACATGGTTTTCCAGTTGCCGGGTCAACCAGTAGCGCGGGCTGTTTTCCCTTCCCGTCCCATTGCCGACTGCAGCATCTTCCCAGAATGCCCGAATTTCATAGACCAGCGGCAGTCCCGCCGTCTCTGCCGCGCGCAGGGCGGCCAGCCCGTTAAGCGCGGGCGAGTGAGCGTGCAGAATGTCCGGCTGCCAGTCGCGGATCACCTGGTCAATCCGCTCGGCCAATACAGCAATTTCCCGCCATTCGCGTACCGGCGACGGCCCCTGGACCCGGGCCAGAGTGCGGAAGAAATGGAGCCCATCTGCTTCTTCCTCGGGCTGCTGCGCGACATAGCCATGCTGGTCCTGACGCACGCCGGTCACGCCGGCCACGGTCAGTCCGCTGGCAATTTGCGCCTTCATGATCGCTCGCGTGCGAAAGCAATAGCCGCTGTGCAGGGGCAGGCTGTGGTCGAGAATGTGCAGAATTCGCGTCATCGCACAATGGCCTGCCAAAAAAGGATTAACGTCCCGTCAACCCAAAGCCTGTATCGCGCGAAATCAGAAGAGCGTGTCTTCGCCGCTCGTGCCGGGATGAACTGGGTAGATGATAGACAATTTTTCTATCGCGTTAACGCATGGCCTGTTGCTGATCGCGGCTTGGCGTCTGATGCGTCGCGATGATCTTGATGTCGAGGATCCACCGGAGCCCGACCCGGAGCCCGGCGGCTTCTCTAAACAGTCTTCCGGCACAGGATCATGGCCCGATGCGTGACCTGTTCTTTGTCGGATATCTTGTCGCCCTGCTGTTCATCGCCTTCAAGCGGCCGTTTCTGTTCACCTTGATCTACGCTTATGTCGACATTGTCGCGCCCCAGCGGCTGAGCTATTTCATGCTCAATTCGGTGCCGCTTTCTCTGATTGTTTTCGCCCTCGCCTTCCTCGGCTATCTGATCGCAGATACCAAGAAGGACAGCCGCTTTTCGGTCCGGCAGGCGATGATGGTGCTGTTGCTCGCCTATTGCGGATATACCACCGTGCAAGCCGAGGTGCCGGTTGCGGCAATGGAAAAATGGGACTGGGTCTGGAAAGCACTGGTTTTCGCGATATTTCTTCCACTGACACTGAAGACCCGATTGCGGCTCGAAGCCCTGGCGTTGTTCATGGTGCTGTGCGCAGGTACATTGATCATCACCGGCGGGATCAAGACCTTGGCATCCGGCGGCGGCTATGGTGTCCTCGTGCTGCTGGTAGACAATAATGCTGGTCTCTACGAAGGGTCGATTATCTCGACGGTTGCCATCTGCATCATCCCGCTGATCCTCTGGCTTGCCCGTCACGGAACTATTTTCCCGCCCGATTGGCGAGTCAAAATTTTTGCCTATGCCCTGATTTTTGCTGCATTGCTTATCCCTATCGGAACACAGGCACGAACGGGTCTGGTCTGCATCGGCGTCTGGGCGGTTCTGCAATTGCGCTTTGTCCGCTACCGATTGGTTTACGGCGGAATGGCGATTGCTATCGGCCTGATCTCGATTCCGTTTCTGCCGCAGAGCTTCACCGAACGGATGGCCACGATTGAAAATTATGAAGCAGACCAGTCCGCATCGACGCGGATCGCGGTCTGGCGATGGACGCTGGATTATGTAAAAGAACATCCGTTCGGAGGGGGCTTTGATGTCTACCGCATCAACAAGCTGACCTATGAATTGTCGGAAGTGGACGTCAGCCAATATGAGGAATGGGGAATCGATCCGGACGATGTCGACGCCCGGCTCGTGGAAGACGAATCCCGCGCTTTTCACAGCAGCTATTTCGAAATGCTTGGCGAACAGGGCTTTCCCGGTCTGGCCCTGTGGTTGATAATCCATGTCGGCGGCCTGTGGCGAATGGAACTGCTGCGAAGAAGATATGCTAAATCGGAGAAGCAGAACGAACAGTGGGTGGCCCCGCTTGCCATTGCCTTGCAACATGGCCACATCATTTTCCTGGTCGGCGCCCTGTTTGTGGGCATTGCCTATCAACCCTTCGTCTACATGCTGGTCGCGCTGCAAATCGGTCTCGACACATATATGGCGCGCCGGGCAAAGGAAGCCCGGCATCAACCGATCGCCAGACAATTGCCCGGCGGGACGAAACCCAAGACTTTGCCGCAGCGAGGTCGACCCTTTGCAAATTGAGTGGCGCTTTCGTTGCGGTGCAGTAGAAGCAGCGCATGACGCTCACTATATTCGTTGCCGTTGAACGATGGCCAGTCGCTGGGGCCTTCATCATCAGCCGCGGCGCAAAAACCTACGTCGATGTAATTCTATGCGAAATATCCGACGGGTCCGTATGGGGGCGGGCGGAAGCAACACCCATCTATTATGAGGGGGAAAGCGCAGAGAAATGTGCGCAAGAAATCAAGCGATTTGTTGCCCAAAATCCGAATTTTGATCGCGCGCTGCTGCTCCAGAAAATGACGCGTGGCGCAGCCCGCAACGCCCTTGACTGTGCGCTGTGGGATCTGGAATGCCGAAAGGAAAAGGTCGCCCTGTGGCAACGGGCGAACCTGCCCGAACCGGTGGCAACGGTCTCGGCCCTGACCATTTCGCTCGGTCGGCCTTCACTGATGGAAAGGCAGGCGCGACAGGCGGAAGCCGAAGGCCACACGCTGCTGAAACTGAAACTGTCGGGAAACAACGATCACGAGCGGGTTGCTGCTGTCCATCACGGGGCGCCAAGCGCTCGCCTGATAGTCGATGCCAACGAGAGCTGGAACGATCTCGATATCGCGGCAGAAGCGGGCCGACTGGCGCAATATTCCGTCGAGCTCATCGAGCAGCCGGTCAGCGCCGGACGGGACCATTTGCTGAGCGGCGTAAAATCACCGGTTCCGCTCTGCGCTGACGAAAGCTGCCACACCAGCGCCGATATCGAGAGAATTGCGCCCTTTTACGATGCGGTGAACATCAAGCTCGACAAGGCGGGCGGCTTGACCGAAGCGCTGGCCATGGCTCACGCAGCGCAAGCCGCAGACATGAAAATCATGATCGGCTGCATGCTTTCGACATCACTGGGGATCAAGCCTGCCTTTGCCTTGGCCCAGCTTGCCCACTGGGTCGATCTAGACGGTCCCTTGTTGCTGGCAAAAGACCGGGTCGACGGGTTCCGCTTCGAGTCGGGAAATATTTTGCCCGTGCAAAGCGCGAACTAGATACCGTCCAGATATTCGATCACGGGAGCAGCCGCCATGCACGGTGCCAGCTTCGGGCCGCTGGCGCGGAAATGGTCCGACTTGCCATGGGCGTCGAGCGCCGCCTGGTCGACATAGCGTTCGAGCACCTTATATTGCTGCGGGTCCTCCCGGCTCTGGAACACCGAATAAAATTCATTGCCCGGTTCTTTGGCGCGGACCGCCGCCATCAGTTCGCCGAAAGCGGCTTCAAATTCTTCATTCTTGCCTTCGGCGACGGTCAATGTCGCGATCACGCCTACTGCTGCCATGTCATGCTCTCCCTGATAGAAAAAGGGCCGGCGAATTGCCGCCGACCCTGTGATGCTTGATTCTAGAAAATCTCGAACAGTCCGGCTGCGCCCTGGCCGCCGCCGATGCACATCGTGACCACGGCATATTTCGCGCCGCGTCTTTTGCCTTCGATCAGCGCGTGGCCGGTGCAGCGGGCACCGGTCATGCCATAGGGATGGCCGATTGAAATCGAGCCTCCGTTGACGTTCAGCAGTTCGTCGGGGATGCCCAGCTTCTGCTGACAATAGAGGACCTGGACGGCAAAGGCTTCGTTCAGTTCCCACAGGCCTATATCGTCCATCTTCAGGTCAAATCGTTCGAGCAATTTGGGAATCGCGAATACCGGACCAATGCCCATTTCATCGGGCTTGGTTCCGGCAACGGCCATGCCGACATAGCGGCCCAGTGGATTGAGGCCGGCCTTTTCTGCCGCCTTGGCTTCCATCACGACGCTGGCTGCAGAGCCATCGGACAGCTGCGACGCATTGCCCGCGGTGACGATCTTGTCGGGGCCGAGGACCGGCTTCAGGGACTGCAGGCCTTCGAGCGTGGTCGACGGGCGGTTACCTTCATCCTTGCTGATCGTGACCTCGACATGGGAAATCTCTTTGGTTTCCTTGTCCTGGACGCCCATGGTGGTGGTCACTTCGACAATTTCGGCGTCAAACCGGCCGGCTTCCTGGGCGGCGGCGGTGCGCATCTGCGACTGCAGCGCATATTCGTCACAGGCTTCGCGGCTGATGCCGTAGCGCTCGCCGACAACTTCGGCGGTCTGCAACATCGGCATGTAGATATCATCATGCATCTTGAGCAGTTCGCGGTCCGGCTGGACGCGCATTTCCGGGGTCTGCACGGTCGAGATCGATTCCTGTCCGCCGCCGACGACAATATCCATACGGTCGAGCGTCACTTGCTTCGACGCCGTGGCAATCGCCATCAGGCCGGAAGAACATTGCCGGTCGATGGTCATGCCGGGGACTTCAATGGGGAAGCCTGCCCGCAGCGCAACCTGACGCGCCAGATTGCCGCCCTGAGAGCCCTGCTGTAACGCACTGCCCCAGACCACATCGTCGATCAGAGCGGGATCGATACCGGCCCGTTCCACGGCAGCCTTGGCTGCATAATGGCCAAGCGTCGCGCCGGTGGTGGTGTTGAAAGCACCCTTATAGGCACGGCCAATGGGGGTGCGGGCGGTGGAAACGATGACGGCATCACGCATGATGAAATTCCTTGTTGGTTGATATCAGAGTCGAATTTTGGCGCCATTGTCCCCGTTAATCGGCCAATTAACAAGGTATTTTTTCCGGGCTTTGTTGCCGCTACGGAACGCTAGTCCTTGCCCACCAGCGCAGCGAAACCCCCTTCGGGATAAGGCAGGATCATCTCGCCATCGGGTGCTGCGGTAAAGGTTGTCTGGGTCGGATAGGCAAATTCCAGACCTTCCTCGTTGAACTTTTGCAGGATTGCCAGGCCGATCCGGTGCCGTCCTTCATAGACCACTTCATAATCGGCGCTCATGATATCAAAATCCAGTTCGAAATTGATCGAACTGTCGCCGAACCCGACAAATCCCGAACGGATGAACTGGGCGGCATGGTCTTCGACAATCTCCTTGAGCAGACCCGGGATACGCCGCGCCTCCTCCGGTTTGGTCTGATAGATGACACCGATCGCGAACCGTGTCCGCCGTCGTGCCAGCCGGGTGAGATTGGTGATTTCCATGTCCAGCAGATTGGTGTTCGACATGATGATCTCCTCGCCCATGATCGAGCGTAACCGCGTGCTCTTCAGACCAATTTTTTCAATCGTACCCGTCGTCGTGCCATAGGTGATTGTGTCGCCGGCCCGAAACGGCTTGTCGAAGATGATCGATAGCGCGGCAAAGAGATCGGAAAATATCCCCTGTGCGGCAAGTCCGATGGCAATGCCGCCCACACCGAGACCTGCGATCAGTCCGGTGACATTGATCCCGAGATTGTCGAGAATCATGATCGTCGCGATGGCAAACAGCACGAATGTAACCAATATCCGGATCAGCGTCATGGCGCTGTGCAGCGTTTCATGCTGATCGGGGTCCTGCGATGTCCGGCGAACGATCAGACCCAATATGATCTCACGGAGCCAGATGGCGGTCTGCGCGACTGCGGCGATGGTAAACAGGACTTGCACGGCGCGGTCGACACTGGGCGGGGCATTGGCAAAGCTCACGACGATCTGGGCCGAGACCATCAACATGAATATCTTGCTGGTCCGGGCAATCGCCTTGCCAATGATGGCTCGATATCCGATTAGCCCGTCATTGTTGCGGACCTTGCGCGCCGCCAGGCGTTTGATAGCGCCTAACAAAAAGAAGATGGCGGTGCCGACGGCGATCGCCAGAATGAGCTCCATATAATGGTTGGCCAGCCAGTCGGACACATCAGTGATCAAACGTTGAAAAGCCGTTCCGATGTGCGGCATGGTCGGCAAAAGATCAGGATCCGTCGTTTTTGTCATAGCCCCCCAGCTAGGGAGAAATGTCAGCAAAAACAAGCCGTGCGATGCCAGTCAAACGCCACCGATAGTTTCGGCAGAAGATTTTTGAGCGCCGATCAGAAACTCCACATTGCCCTTCGGGCCGGTGATCGGGCTTTCGGTGATTCCCAGAACATTCCAGCCCGATGCAATGAGCCAGTCCCTGACTTTTTCGCAGGCCGCTTCGCGAACCGCTTCGTCCCGGACCACGCCCCCCTTGCCCACATCGCGACGCTCCGCTTCAAATTGCGGCTTCACAAGTGCAACCAGCATTGCCTTGTCCTTGGCAAATGCGAGCGGTCGTTCGAGCACTTTCACCAGCGAGATGAAGCTGGCATCGCAGACAATGATGTCGACTTTTTCCGGAATATGTTGATCGGTGAGAATCCTGGCGCTGGTTTGCTCGTGAACCACAACCCGCTCGTCCTGCCGCAGCTTCCAGGCCAGCTGGTTGGTGCCGCTGTCCACGGCATAGACTGTCTTCGCGCCACCGGACAGTAGCACATCGGTGAAACCGCCCGTGCTGCTGCCGACGTCCATGGCGATCATACCGGTAACATCGACGGAAAAATATCGCAGCGCATGATCGAGCTTGATTCCACCGCGGGATACCCAGGGATGGTCCTTGCCCTTGAGCTCGATTGGTGCATCGCTCGCTATCTTCTGCCCCGGCTTGTCGATTTTCTTGCCTGCAACGCTCACCAGCCCCGCCATGATATAGGCCTGGGCCTTGGCCCGGCTTTCGGCGAGGCCGAGATCCGCCAACAACTGGTCAACGCGTTGCTTCGCGACTTTGGGTTCTGAACTGGACATCCGAAATGAGGACTAGCCTAGCCCGATGCTTTTGGCCATATTCCTTGGCTATGAGAATCATTGCCATCCCGCGTCTTCTTCCGCTCGCACTGCTTGCACTGGCAGGCTGCGCGACAGCACCGCCTGAACCGGCTCCTGCGCCACAACCCGTGAAACCTGTCGCGACACCGGCTCCGGCACCGGCCGCACCACAGGGTGACTGGATCGACTGGCCGATCACGCCCGGCACATGGACCTATCGAGAGGACGATCGTGGCTCGCTGGCGCTTTTCGGGGAAGTCGGCAGGGACGCAATCTTCATCATCCGCTGCGATCAATCTCGTCGGCAATTATTTCTCTCTCGGGCCGGTTCTGTTGGCGAACGGGCCACCATGATCTTGCGGGCCACCGCGGGACAGGCTTCCTATCCCGCAGCCAACAGTGGCGGCAAGCCGCCCTATGCTGCCGTTACCGTTTCGCCGGGCGACATCATGATGGATCGCATCGCCTATAGTCGCGGTCGATTTGCCGTGGAAACCACTGGGCTGCCATCGATCGCAATCCCCGCTTGGCCGGAATTCAGTCGCGTGGTGGAAGATTGCCGGCGGTAATCCGCTGATTATCAGGCCGGAACGCGCAATTGTGACAGCAAATTAAAAAATTTCAAGTCTTGTTCGCGAGTCGGATTTGATTCAAACCTTGATTGTCGAACAGCGGAGAGAAGTTCAATGCAACAGTTCGTATTTCATTCACAAGCGAAAGGAGGTGGTCCGATGTCTCATGGTTCAGCACAGGGGTCGGAAAAATCCGTTCGGGGGGCAAATCTGATCTAGCTATCAGGCAACCCGGCAGCGGCACTTCCTACCGCTGACCCATGTTCAGAGGCTGTTGGCCCTTCGGGACCGGCAGCCTCTTTTCATTTTGCCCGGTCGGAATTTTCGAGATATTCCTCGCGGATCATGAAATCGCGAATGCCGATACGCACTTCGCGGGAAAATTGGATCAGGGCCACCGAGAGCAAAAGGACGGCCGTGACGAAGGCGCCTGCGACGATTTCCGGCAACAGCGGATTGCTGGTCAGTCCCATGGCAAACATCAGTCCGATCAGGATACAGACGACAATCGCGCTCACTACGCTGAAGTAGATTGCGCTGTTCACATATTTGATGCGCATCTGCAGATCCCGCAATTCATTGACGCACAGGACATGTTCCGCCCCCTCAGTTTCGAGATAGCGATCCTGCATGACCCGCGATCGGTCGATGACCCGCGCCAGTCGACCGGTAAAGATATTGAGCATTCCGCCCAGCGCCACGAGTAGAAACGCCGGCGCCATCGCGGTTTGCAGCACGGTAACGATATCGGCCTTGGCCAGTTCCGGCAGCACGGAGATCATATCTTCATCCTGATTCTCACCGACAGACCCTTTGCCGGCCTCTCGTCCCATAGCGCTAGATCGAACCGTTCCGCATCCGCCCTGGCGCGGTCAAGCACCGCTTGCGGCACATCATGACTGGCAAAAATCTGGTCGGCGCGTCCCAGCAACCGGGCTTGCCGCAGGGTGAGATCATCAGGGTCAGCGCTGGTCAGCAGCATATCCTTCACCTCGGACAGACCTGTGGCGAAAGGCATCGACAGCCATGTCTCCAGATTGGCTGACGAGTTTTCTGACAGCACATCCAGGGTGCCACCTGGATCAAGGGCCGCATCGATGGCCTTGCGGCGCTCGGCGCTGTCGGGCCAGATCGCCCTAATCCTTTCCCGCGCGGCATCCAGGCCGCTGGCAAGACTGCCCAGATTTCCCGGGATCATCTGTTCCAGTCTCTGGCGTAGCGCTTTGGCCAGTCCCGCCGAGGCGCCGCCCGTTCCAATTGCGATCAGCACCGGATCACGGTCAATAATCGCCGGCGTCGTGTAATCGCACAGGGTCGATCGGTCGACGGCATTGACCAGAAGCCCCCTTGCCTTGAGACGCTCAACCGCCGCCTCTGCTTCTTCATCATCCTCAAGGGCAACAACCGCAAGGGCGACATCCGACGCCGCTTCATCATCGACAACCACGGCTCCGGCACGTTCGTATAGCCGCCTCTTGGCATCCGCCATTTCTCCAGTTCCGAGCAATATGATCTTTCGCCCGGAAAGATTCACAAAGATCGGCAGCTGGTTCATTTCAGCCAGTCGGGGACATGTTCGGCAGCCATGATCGTGGCCGGTTCGATCCGTTCCGCAACCACCGCGTAGCGATCACCGTCGACCAGTACTTCGGGTACCAGAGGTCTGCTGTTATAAGTATTCGCCATGGTCGCGCCATAGGCACCGGCAGTCCGAAATATCCCGAGATCACCGGTCTCCACGCGATCAACCTCACGCTCTTTTGCAAAAATGTCGCTGCTTTCGCAGATCGGGCCGACGATCGAGGCGACCATGGTCTCGCCGCTCGGTTCCACCGCCTCAAAATCATGCCATGCGTCGTAGATGGCTGGCCGCATCAGATCGTTCATCGCTGCATCGACGATCACGAAATCGCTGTTGACCCCCGGCTTTATCCTTATCACCCTGGTAATCATGACGCCGCTGTTGCCGGCGATGACCCGGCCGGGCTCGAACATCAGCGTGACATCCCAGTCCCGCGTGACCCGCGCCACCATGGCTCCATATTCGGCCGGGCTTGGCGGATTGTCCTCCGGTTTGTAGGGCACGCCGAGCCCGCCGCCGAGATCGACATGGGTGACGACATGACCGGCGCTTCGCAGCAGCGCGACCAGATCGCCCATTCTTTCGTAGCATTTTTCCAGCGGATCCAGGCTCTGCAACTGACTGCCGATATGCACGGCGACCCCTCGCATGTTGAGCCCGTCCAATTTGGCAAGCCGCGCATAGATATCCGGTGCGATATCGATCGCGACACCGAACTTATTTTCCTTCTTGCCGGTCGAAATCTTGGCATGGGTGCCGGCATCAACATCCGGATTGACGCGCAGGGTCGCGGACGCCTTGACCCCTCGGGCGGCTGCGATTTCCGCCAGCATTTCGCCCTCTTCTTCCGATTCCAGATTGAACTGTCCGATGCCTTCGTCAAGACCGAGCGTCAGTTCCTCGCGGCTCTTGCCAACGCCTGAGAAAACTATGTCTTCCCCCTTCATGCCCGCCGCCAGGGCACGTTGCAGCTCACCGCCGGAAACCACATCCGCTCCATATCCCTGATTGGCCAATATCCGGAGCACAGCCAGATTGGGGTTTGCTTTTACTGCGAATGCTAGGTGAATCTTCCCGGCATCCTTCAGGCCTTCCCGAAAGACGCGCGCATGGCGTTCGAGCGTCGCCCGCGAATAGACATAGACGGGAGTCCCCACTTCTTTCGCGATTTTCGACAGCGGAATATCTTCCGCGTGCAATATCCCATTTTTAAGCTGGAAATGGTCCAATATCTTATACTTTCAAACCGAAGGAAGGTGTTTCAGCCGGGCGGCGGCAGGTCAAATTCGTCATCTTGGCGTTTTTCGGATCGGCGAAGCAGTTCGTCGCTCCGCTCCGGTCTAGCCTGTGTTGACGGTACGAGCAGTTCTTCGCCGCTTGGCCGTTTCATTTCTCCATAGGCGGGCGGCGGCAGAGTTTCACCCTTTGCCGGCTGCAGGGCGCCGCGGTTGCCGCACGCTGCCAGCACGGCCGTGCCCGCAACCAGCAACAGAATCGAATGAACTTTCTTCATTTCAGTTCTCCACGGCCAATGCTTTGCGTGCCTTGGCTATCTGCACTCTTACTTGATCGGGGGCGGTCCCGCCATAGCTGGATCGGCTTCTCACCGAAGCGTCCACACTCAGCACACTGAATACATCAGCATCGATTCGCTTGTCGATCGCCTGAAACTGATCCAAGGTCAGCTCTGCCAAACTGCTTTTCTGTTTTTCGGCCAGCGCCACCACTGCACCGGTGACATGATGCGCCTCGCGAAACGGCAGCTTCGCTTCCCGCACCAGCCAATCGGCAAAATCGGTAGCGGTTGAATAGCCCGATTCCGCCAGCGCGCGCATTCGCTGGCCGCTGAATTCCACTTCCGCGACCATGCCGGTCATCGCGGCAATCGACAGGCCAAGCAGGTCATGGGCCTCGAACACCGGCGGCTTGTCGTCCTGCATGTCCTTGGAATAGGCGAGCGGCAGACCCTTCATGGTAATGACCAGCGCGTTCATCGCTCCGGCGATTCGCCCGCAGTGGCCCCGGACAAGTTCTGCGGCGTCCGGGTTGCGCTTCTGCGGCATGATCGACGATCCGGTCGAAAAACTGTCCGGCAGCTTGATGAAACCGAACGGCTGGCTTGCCCAGATCACGAATTCTTCAGCCAGACGGGACAGATGCAGGCTGCACTGGGTTGCGGCCATCAGATAATCGAGGGCAAAGTCCCGGTCGGAGACCGAATCCAGACTGTTGGCGGTCGGACCGCCAAAACCGAGCATTGACGCGGTTTTTTCCCGATCAATCGGAAATCCGGTTCCTGCCAGCGCCGCCGCGCCGAGCGGCGATTCGTTCATCCGTCGCCGCGCGTCGGCGAAGCGCGAGCGATCTCTCCGGATCATTTCGTAATAAGCCATCAGATGGTGCCCCAGGCTGACCGGCTGGGCCGACTGCAAATGGGTGAAACCCGGCATGATCGTCTCGGCATGTTCCTCGGCGCGGTCTACCAGCGCCTTCTGCAACGCCGCCAGCGCGCTCTCCACCATGTCCATAGCGTCGCGTACCCAGAGCCGGAAATCGGTCGCAACCTGATCATTGCGCGAACGCGCAGTATGCAGGCGCCCCGCCACCGGCCCGATTATCTCCGAAAGACGCGCTTCCACGTGCATGTGAATATCTTCAAGATCGAGATTTTCCGTGATGCCACCGGTCTCGAATTCCTGCGCGATCTGGTTCAGGCCATCGGTGATTTGCATCGCATCCGCAGCCTCGACAATCCCCTGCTCCGCCAGCATCGCAACATGCGCCAGACTCGCGCGGATGTCGTGCCGCCATAATTTCTTGTCGAACGGGATCGAGGCGTTTATCTCGCGCATGATTGATGAAGGGCCATCGGCAAATCTGCCACCCCACATGATATTGGAATTTTTTGTGTCTTTTGTGATGCGTACCGTCCTGTCCATGATCCTGCTGGTGAGCCTGGCCGCCTGCGATAGAGACTCCGGCGAAGCGGGGCAAGAATTTGCTGACGGCGAGACACAGGGAGAAGGCGAGACCATCGAAAGCGGTCAGGGCCTGGTTGGCAAGCTGGACATTTCCCAGCGTGGTTCGGAAATGGTCGACACGACGTTCCAGGCACCCGACGGGAGCACGGTCCGGTTGCACGACTTCACCGGCAAGCCATTGCTGGTAAACATCTGGGCGACCTGGTGTGCCCCATGTATTGTGGAGATGCCGATGCTCGATAAACTGGCGGCGCGGGAGAAGGAGCGTCTCAAGGTACTGGTTGTGTCTCAGGACATCCAAGGTACGGAAAAAGTCCTGCCATTTTTCGAACGCGGCGACTTTCAGCAACTAGAACCCTATGTCGATCCGGAAAACGGATTGAGTTTTGGCTTCGGCTCCGGCTTGATGCCCACCACCGTTCTGTACGATGCGCAGGGCAAGGAAGTGTGGCGGGTGATCGGTGCCATGCACTGGGACGGCGCCAAGGCCGCGGCCCTGTTGGAAGACACGCTGGCGGAAGGCTGACAGCCACCTCCGCCCGATCGGAGCCGGTCCGAGTCAGCGTTCCAGCCGCGAGAATCCGTTGCGTTGGCTCCGAATTCAGTTATTCTCTCTTGATTTCGGCCAATTGGAGAATTCGATGAGACGCTGCAAATCCCAAAAAATATTTCCGGTCCTTGCCAGCCTTGCGCTGCTTTCTGCCTGCGGACAGAATACTGAAACGGATACGGATTCCCAATTGGCAAATGTCGAACTTCCCAGCGGAATGACCGTGAAAGAACAGATCGAAGCGCGACAGGATCATCTCAAGCAAATAGGCAAGGCGTTCAAGACCATCAGCGATCAGTTGAAGACGGATAGACCTGACCTGGCGCAGATTCAGGCGGCTGCGGCACTCGTACCAAAAGAGGCGCAAGGCATGGCAGACTGGTTTCCAGAGGGAACCGGACCCGAATCCGGTGTCGAAACCGAAGCGCTGCCAGTCATCTGGGAAAATAAATCAGACTTCAATGACAAGGTTGGGGCCATGCAGGACGCTGCTGCCCAACTGAACACGGCTGCGCAAGGCGGAGACGTCGCTGCAATTGCGAGCGCGTTCCAGACCACCGGCGGCAAATGCAAGGACTGTCACGACAAATACCGCGAGGACGACTGACCCGGAATGGCTAATGAACCAGCGCGAATTCTGGTCTGGGACGGTGCTGTTCGGCTGGTTCACTGGCTGATGGCGATTCTGGTCCCGCTCCTCTGGTGGACGGCAGAGGAAGGCCATATGGACTGGCACAAAAGCTTCGGGCTGACGATGTTCGGGCTTGTCTTGTTTCGGTTGCTATGGGGTTTTCTGGGTACATGGACAGCTCGATTCGGCCCGATGATTGGTCGGATCTGGTCGCTGAATTCCTACATCGGCAAATTGCGCCGCCGGGAATCAGCCTCGACCTTTGGCCACAGTCCCATGGCTGTGCTGAGCGTCTTCGCAATGTTGCTGACACTGCTCACCCAGGTTACGACCGGATTATTCTCTGTCGACGTTGACGGCCTCGATTCTGGTCCACTGGCCCTCATGATATCGTTCGAGACCGGTCGGCAATTTGCCGAGATTCACGAATTCAACTTCAATCTGCTGGCAGCTCTGATCGGGCTTCACCTGGCGGCAATCGCGATCTATCAGTTTGTCCTGAAGGAGAAGCTAGTCGGAGCAATGGTAACGGGGCGTCGGTCCCGTGCCGACTTTCCCGTGGCCCCGGAGACTGAGAATCGGCCATCCGTATGTGCAATGATAGCCGCCGCCCTTCTGTCGCTGGCCTGCGTATTCGCTATATCGGATTTCGGCTGAAGCAAGGTCCATCTGAGCACCGTCTTCGACTTCGGATCGAAAGGGTGGTGGGCGATGACGGGCTCGAACCGCCGACATCTTCGGTGTAAACGAAGCGCTCTACCAACTGAGCTAATCGCCCCATGACCAGATGCATGCATCCTTGGGGTCAGGCGAGCGCCATTGCCAAATCATTGTGCCTTTGGCAAGACTATTTGCATTGTTTTGCCAACAAGATGGTTCTCAGCAAAATTTTTCCTTGCCCTTATGCATGATGATACGCCCGTTAACCAGAACCCTAGCTGACTCCGCGATTCGTCAGTTATGCCTTTTTATCCACAGAAGTTATTCTCTATTTTACAATGAGTTAAAAAGATATTTAGCAAAATCCGCGGCTTGTCGCTGTCAATCGAAATATTTCATTTTTTTTACAGGGCCGCTCTTGATCGACTCACTCCGACGGGCTTACTAGAGAGGCTCGGCTGATGGCTGTAATTGCCATCCGAGCCTAATTTGAAAACAAGAATGATCGTTGAAACGTGTTTTCAACATCAGATCCGTTGTGCCTGATTCATTCCCATGGCTGGGGGTAATGAGAGCCGTGAATTCAGGGTCTGCGGTCAATTGTCGGCGTTGCAATCTAGCGCTGTACGGGGAAGTTGTCGGGGGATGTTCGTGAACGAAAAAATGCAAGGCCGGGAGACCCGGCTGTCCGCAAAGAGTCCTGTTTCTGGAGAGATTGTTATTTCAACCGACCTGGAAACTGTCTGGCTCAAGATCTGTTCAGGTCTTCGCCGCGATTTGGGTGCACAAATTTTCGGCCAGTGGATCAAACCGATCAAACTGTCTGCCTTCGATTCGGATACAGGTATTTTGGAGTTGGAACTGCCGTCGGAATTTGCTGCCACCTGGGTTCGGGATCGCTATGCGGAACGCCTGTTGCTGGCATGGAAAGCGCATCATCCTACGATCAGTGGTCTGGCATTTCGGGCCCAGTCTGGCGCGGCAAAAATCATCCAGATTGCGCCTGGCCACGGGTCCGCACCACAAGCGGCAAACCAGAGTGTTCCGGAAAGCAAATTTCGTCTCGATCTGGATCCCAGGATGACCTTCGACCAGTTTATTGCCGGTCATTCCAATGTTCTCGCGCTCAACGCCGCACAGCGTACTGCGGCAGCAGACAAGCCTTTGTTCAGCCCTCTTTACCTCCAGTCTTCCACCGGGCAGGGAAAAACCCATCTGATGCATGCCATCGGCCACGCCTTTCGGGAGGAATTTCCCTCGGCGACCATCATCTACATGTCCGCAGAGCGCTTCATGATCGAATTTGTCTCGGCCATGCGCCGCAACGAGGGGATGGAATTCAAAGCATCGTTGCGCGAAGCCGACCTGCTGATGATTGATGATATCCAGTTCATCGTCGGCAAAAATTCGACTCAGGAGGAATTTCTCCACACCGTCGATTCTCTGATCAGCCGCGGCAAGCGTGTAGTGGTGGCGGCGGACCGCCCGCCGCAAGCGTTGGACGGCGTCGACCAGCGACTGCTTTCACGGCTATCGATGGGCCTGGTCGCCGACATTCAGTCCGCCGGCCTTGAACTGCGCCGAGATATCCTCAAACATCGCCTGGCGACAATGCCGCACCAGCATGTCTCGGAAGAGGTTGTTGATTTTCTCGCTCGTACGATCAGCCGCAATTTACGCGAACTGGAGGGCGGCCTCAACAAGCTGCTAGCCTATGCCCAGCTCACTGGTCGCGAGATCAGCCGCGAACTGGCCGAGGAACAATTGTCCGACATATTGAGCGCCTGTCGCCGACGGATCACGATCGACGAGATCCAGCGCACGGTTTGCGAATATTACCGGCTCGACCGCAACGAAATGTCATCCAAGCGCCGGGCCCGCGCCGTCGCCCGTCCTCGGCAGGTCGCGATGTATCTGGCCAAGGTGATGACACCACGCAGCTATCCGGAAATCGGCCGCAAATTTGGCGGTCGGGATCACAGCACGGTCATTCATGCGGTGAAGCTGGTAGAACATCTGCGCGGCGAAGACAGCGAAATGGACAATGATGTCCGGATGCTGCTTCGCCAGCTTGAAAGTTAGACGCCGCTTGGTCTAATTTTTTTCGGGAGCAACCGAGATCCGAACCCGTTCGCCGCTGTTTCCGGGAAAATCGGTAAACATGGCCTCGACCAGATTGGGCACCAGATAGGTCAGGTTCTTCGAACGCGACAGGGCTTCGGCCTTGCCTTCAAACAGGCGTTCGCCATCGGCCGAGCGGTCGATCTTCATTTCCAGCTCGGTCGTGTACACGGTAAAGCTGCGGACACCGCCATAACCAGAAAAGGCCGGACCACCGAACAGGAAGGGATCGTGATATCCGTAAAGATAGCGATGGCGTCCGTAATATCCGCCGAATCGTCCGGTGGGATAGAACGGGTCATAGTCGGCGACGACCTTTTCCCGGCCGTTGTCAATGTCATAGTCCATCCTGACGATCAGTTCGGCTGACGCCGGATCCGCGCTGCGACGATAGCCGAGGTCCATCATGCGCTGTTCCACAAGCGCTGCATATTGTCCGAACTCGAGTCCGCCGGACAATTCAGGATCATCGGCAACCACGGCAAAACTTTGACCGGTGGTGTCGGGAAGCGCCACGAAACGCTGCACATCGGCTCGAAAGGGTGTCGCACAGGCTGCCAGAGTCAGAACGGCGAGCGGCGCAAGCAGCGACAGCCGCTTCCGAGAACCACCATGTTTAGCAAAAATACTCATCTCTTATCCTTCAAATACCGACTATCTTTTCTTGCACCATAAGGAAGGTGGGCTGAACCGCCTTTGAACGACGACGAATTGATGTCTCGCGACCAGTCTGGACTCTCCCACCGTCACTGCACAAGTAAAAACCGGTACGCAGACTAGTCTCTGGTCCTGAATCGCGAGGAGCAGACCACCTGACCCGCGAGACAGAATGCAGTTGCGTCGCAATCGGGCAAAAGAAAACCCGCCACAATCGGGCGGGTTTTTCTGTTCAGGTCTGAAAAACTGATCAGGCGGTCTGCAGCGCAGCCACCCGTTTCGTCAGCCGGCTGAATTTCCGCGAAGCTGTATTCTTGTGGTAAAGACCTTTCGAGACACCGCGCGCCAGTTCGGGCTGCACGGCCTTCAGGGCTGCCGCAGCAACGTCCTTGTCACCCGATTCGACGGCGGCATCCACGGCCTTGATCTTGGTGCGGATCTGGCTCAGGCGATTCTTGTTGATCGCGGTGCGGCGCGTGTTGCGACGGATACGTTTTTTTGCTTGCGGCGTATTAGCCATGAAAAACCCTCAAAATC